>JAAUXT010060633.1_pt1 | contig 21005 bp, 16 predicted proteins | sample 7278171 | NCBI WGS metagenome assembly JAAUXT01 (sample SAMN14350112, study PRJNA611818) | marine sediment metagenome | isolation source: surface marine sediment (1.8m) | place: French Polynesia: Moorea | collected 2018-08 | reverse complement strand
GGGGCACTTGGCCTCTGGACCAATCAGAAGGCTGGATTTTGAATTCTAGACCAATCAGAGGCCTTCCCGCCCTCATTATCTCTGCCCCATAGTGGGGGGCTCTTCTCTCTATTGGAAACAAACGTATTCGATTGGCCCGCGTTATTTTCATACCGGAACGTCTGTGCTGGGACAAAAAACGTCTTTTTGCAAAGCAATGCATGAAAACGAAGCAAAGCATTCATCTGTCTGGCTGCTTGTTGGCTTTGAAGTTTTGATGACGGTTTGCACTCGTCTTTTTACCTCCACTGTCTGCATTCATCATTTTTGTCTCCACAGAACAAGACTCCAACTGTCTTTCGAATGGAGACAACAACGGGAGTCGTAATGATGCACACTGTCTTTTAGTCTGTGGTAAAACTGCAAATACATTATTAGACATTTCCTTCATAAAATATGGAACAGGGAAGGTTCCACGCGATGAACTGTTTCTGTGCACGGAAAACGATGCTAATTTACAAGAAATCCACTGTGGTGAAGGCAGCACATTTGTCGAGCATTGTCCTGACAGGCTCCCCATGTGTTTTCAAAACAATTACACTTTGACAAATGGCCAGAGCTTTGGGACGTTCTGATTGAAATCGTTGTCTACGTTCCAGAACTGTTGAGTGTCCACAGCTCTTGAAGAACACCACAGCTATCGGAAGTCCACACCAGATAACGAGAGCACAAGTGTCCAACTGACACATTTCATCTCTGCTTCAACAGCCCTGCCTTGGTGGACAAACAAGGACAAAAAAACTATGGACAATTATTTCCCGGAAGCACAACATCAAATCTGACTTCTCAAAGGACCATGATTTTGGCAGTTTCCGTGGAGGTCAGCAGGTCTGACTCCAAGGTGTGAATCAAAACCCAAGTCTATTCGACAATTCCCACCAACATCTGGAGCAGGGCAAGCCTTGTATTCATCCACTGAATGAGGTTTGTGGAAACATAAAGCCCAGCGGCGTGGAAGAAATGATCCATTCAGAAGCCAGGAGACAAAGACCAACACGGACTGCCTTGTTTTACGACTTCCCGTTCTCCGATGTAAAGTTCTTGTGTTTGAACACATGGGGAGGTCACACAATGAATTTTTTGGCAATATCTCGCTTTCGGGAGACACGAAAATTTTCTTGCTTTGTTTACAGATTGCCGTTTGTGTGTGAAGGCGTGGCCCCTGTCACCTGAAGAACACCAAATTTGAAGCGCAGACTGGCGAAACACCATTTGGCACGAGCGCCAATGAAGTCAGCACTGAAAACAATGGACGCACTTGCACCCGCGCTGTAGAACCAAGGCATGATACAAGGGGTTTACCTGCAACTTCCAATCCTTTTCATTGGTTTCAACCGCAAAATGGAATCTCCATAACCTAAGAAGTCTTGCCACGGAGCGGAGTGAGACAAGTCACTCTGGCTTGTGCTCAAAGTAAAAGCGCAGATTTGATGAGGGGAATTCTATTTCAATGCAAGGATTTTCCGCACGTTCCCGGCAAAGTCCTATTCTTGACTTTCCTCGTTTTTTGGCAACATCAAACCCTTGACCACGCAAAATGTTCAAAATGGAGCACTCGCTGTTTCAAAAGAATCACCAAAACACGCTTTGTCCCTAGCCACGCACAGTGACGAGGTTCTGGATGGCCAGATGCGAGGTGCGAGATGGCCAGGTCCACACGCTGGAACACCGCCGCGTTCCAGCCGGGTTCGTGCCACTGCATGTTCAATCTGTTTTTGTTTCTTGTTTCAGAGCTTCAGATTCTTATGTTGTTCATCAGCTTTTCCCTTGCATTTGACTCGTTGACAGTTCTTTCTCCAGAAGATTTCGTTGTCAATAAGTCGTGCAAGCACGAGCGCAATGTGAGCGCATCTTACCTGAGAAACGGTGAGTCCCGACTTTCCGGCAGCGGAACCCAGCGACTTTTTCTCTGCTGAGGCGACAGTCACTGCGACGGTGATGAAAACGACGAACAGCGTAACAACGCCTTTGTTCCTGAACATGCTTCAGGTGCAGAAAACCCTGAATCACGAGTGAAATTGAAGTCCATAAAACTGCAAACTTATCCGTGTTTCCGTTGATTGGTCCGTTCCCGATCGCTCGGTTCCAGGAAAGTTCGTGTGAAACTTGCCAAACAATGAAGTTGAACTGCCTTGCTCGTTCAGTTGGTGTGCTTCGTCATCTGACACTTTTTGTTGTGCGATGTGCAAGAGCATAGTGTGATTGAAACCAAAACTTTTTTCGTGATGGCAAGGATATCCCTTGTCCCATCAAGTCAGATGTACGAGGCATGCAATCTAAGTAACCCATTCGGCAGCTTTTTGTGTGGATCGGGTGCCAATTTTTGCCAATCCATGGGGAATGGCAAAGAAGCAACCTTTGTCTTCTATGTTAAATGACTCAACTGACAGCAAAAAAGAAAAAAAGCAAGTGAAAAACCTCTCAAAGTAAGATTCAAGAAACTAAGTTGGCTGCACTTTATTGCAGAAGAATGTAGATAATTCAGGCAGCTCTCATCTCAAACTTCAAGGATACTCTGATTTTTCCTTGCATTTGATAATTTCCTGAGTAAACTGCTCTGCATCAATCAATTTTGCAGTATAAATAAGTATAGAAAATAACTTTTATTGCAATTAATCTTTCAGCCAAATGATCTTATGGTTCAAAATTGTGACTTGTTTTGTATGAACTAAATTTAACTCCAGCTGAAATCTTTTTGTGTAGGCATATTGTCCAAAAGGTGCTCTTTCACCATACAAAGTTCTTGGCAACTTGAATTTGTCATCCCTGAAAAACGTTGCTCAATCGGTTTCTTGGATTGCATGCCTCGTATCGTATCCCGATGATATCCACAAGGGGGAGCATGTAAAAAGGGCACATGAAGGGGGGGCTGTGAAGGGGGTGCATGAAGAGAGCACCAAAGATATTGGAATCTTGGCTCGCATATCCCATGTTGTGTAGCACCCTGTCATATCGAATCCTACACAAGGGTGCGAAGGGGGCGCGCAAGGGGGCAGCCTTGGATATCGCACGGCTTCTTGTTTTTGTGAACCGCACGAAGAGGAGTCAAAATGTTTCGTCCGTATGGCCTTTTCCACACTTGCATGTTGATTGCACTGGTCGACTGTTATTTGCTTGATTGACCTGTTGTCACACAGCCTGGTTCTACTGGACACAATGGCAATTAGTTCACTGACATCGCAGTGAAGGCAAAAACTTGGGCAACTGTTTTGGACTCAACCACGTGTGAGGACATCGCACATACTCCTCCCTGTTCGGGATGGCCACAGGCAACGAACGCTCGTACGAGCGCAACTGAACGAGCAAGGTGAAAGTTCTGCGCACGATTATGGAGCGGATGTGACTGCAGATGATGAATGCGCGAACATCGTGGTTTCTGTCCCGCTTCAGGAAATGTTGCTACACTTGAGGTGGTTCTCGGGATATTTACAGTGAAGTTCCCAGGCATCTTTTTGCGTGGTGGCCTGAACATTTGACAAAGCAAGATTGACCTTGTGGCAAATCAGATGCCGTTTTTGTTACCGGATTTCAGAACATACAAAACGAAACACTGCACAGGAGATGCTTCGCAGAAAAGAAGCGTGCGTGTGCCTTTATTTCGAACTGAAAAGAATCATGCCTGCCACTGCTTGTAACCAGTGTTGCTACTGAAAGCTTGATGACGAAATTGACGAGAAATTAGGCTCACGGCCAAGCCCATGAGAATGCACTGCGTTGCGATGGTGTGCATGCAGTGTCGAAACATTGTGTTGTGAGTCCTGTACTCAAGCGAAGATGGGATTTCAACGGACTCGTACAGCACTGGCGAGTCTTGGCAAACACCTGCCCACCTTTTCAGACGTGCCTGAATCGCCAGATCAGCAACACAAATACCATTTGGTCACTGGACATTGTTCTCAGTGCTGGTTTGGTTGTCTGTGCAACTGGTCTGGCAATTGGGGCGTGCACCGCACGTAAAGGGATTTTGTGGTTGCTAAAATTCCTCCCTGTCTCACAATTCAATGTTGCGTGCATGAAGCACGGTCACAAGGCTGGTGCTGGTACGATCTATTCGTCTGTTTTCCGACACCCCCATGGTGAGTGAACAAGCTACGTGGTTTGTACAGTACCCTCAAACCTTTGTCTGCAACCTCCTACAAAGCTGGCTGACTTCCTCACAGTTGGTGGGTCAGTGAATTCCCAATGGTCACACTGAACCTGTGGCTCAGCCAACTCTCCCCGTAGTATCAGACAAATTTGTTTTTTTTTTATCAAGCCAAATCCCAATGTTGGCAAAAACTCTCAGACAAACTTTGTTCGAGAATCGAGACGAAAGCAGACGTTGAGTCGTTCTTCGTTGAACTGCAGTGCAATAAAATTATCATTTCAGTCTGCTGAGATGTTGCATTCCCCATCTGCATCACGCTCCATCAAAACTGCGCAAACAACGATCAAATAAAAAAACGAGCAAGTTCCCACGAACGACGTTCCTGTGCCGTTTGTACTTACCAAGCACAATTTATCTTTTCAAATCACTGTGCAATGTAAAACCTGAAAATACGAGAAAAAATCCAGTTCGTGTTGCAAAGACCTTTTTCTGCTTCTCTCAGAGACTGCACTAACTTCCTCTGATGTGGTTCCGTCCAAGCAATAAACAGCCCGTGGTCGCAAATATGCGGAAGAAGTGAAGGGGTCCAACTGAATGCAACGGATCATATATTGCGGTCCTGGAGCTGCAGGCTGGAGCCAGAGCCAGGGAGAGACAAAAACTTCAGTGCAGATATAGAAGCCGTTCCCTTTGTGTTGCGAATTCATTCCTTTGTGGTGCTGCCGTCAAGTCGGCCCCAAGCCTTGCGTGCTTGCGCATTTTACTCGCCGTAAAAGATGGACCATGATCTGTTCGTCTGTCCAGCTACTAGTGCTTGGAGGGGGAAATGTCCACAGAAGTTCCCAACTCCGCAAGCTTTCCTTGACTTTGATCGAAACATTCCCGTGCCTGAAACATACAAAGCGACCTGCCACCAATTTTTTGAGTTACGGAAGGGTGATCAATTCACAAAATTCAGGAAGGACACAACCAGAAAAGTTCGGATGAAAAACAGAGCGTAGATTGACGTCAAACACGTTGAATGTGCAGCTGAGTTGTTTCTTCGAGTTGGTTGGCACCTTCTGACTGTGTTTGAGAATAACGTTCTGTTGAGTGTTTTCTGTGCTAGACCTGCCCATGCAGATTCAGTGAAGAACCTGAGAACACTGAACATTGTGTACTGCGAACCACATTGTTTCGCAAGCAGAAAGACCGAAGTCAGGTCGCAGGACACTTCACATCATTCGTGAATGTCAAATATCAAGTGATTGGGAAATGATTAATTACTCAAACGAAGGTTGGTCCCAAAGGCGAGCACATCTCTCCGGCTTCACAGGCAACAATAATTTGAAAGCAGCGGCTTGTAATTTGTGACGGACACACAGGAACACGAGTACAGAACAGTCCCGGAAAGCTTTCAATTAGAACAGTCAGCAGACCGGAAAGATAAACCGGAATTCCAATAAATTTTATTGCAAATACGACTTTGGATTGTGCGAAGTTTCTGGCTATGTCGCATTTCGAAAACATTTTGTCAAATGATAGGCGTTGAAAACAAAGTAAATGGTTTGAATGGTTTGAAAGTAAATGTCTGAATCTTTGTTCACATTTGTGTTTCGAACGAAACTCGCGATATCCGTTGTTAAAATCCATTACAGGCTGAAAGGCTTCCCTTATTGGGCCGTCATGAGCAAACTGTATTCGTTGGAAAATGTTGGAAATCCAAAAATAGTTTGGCAGGCGCTTGGAGAGTGAAAGCAAACAAGGAAATGTCGAAAAATCTGTACAAAAATGTGATCGTATTGAAACACTGAACATGAGCGGACAGCGTTCCCCAACAAAAGCCCATTTCAGTGACTCTGCAGGTGCGAGTGGCACATGCAGGAGTGAGTTTGTGTCGTGGCGGGGGTTGTTCATTTCACGGTTTGCAGTATTTCGTTCGGTTTTCTCGGAAAAGTGTGTGTTGGCCTTTCTGAGTGAAAAACGCTCTTTTCCAGATGTAAAACACACATCATCGACCCCAGGTTTGATACTTTTTTGATACATCTTCCAAATCATCCAGCACCCCATGTCAACCAGGTTCTACGCACACCACCGAAGAACCCTGCGTATCCTGGTTCTGGCCTGCACAACTGACAGCGGCCGGGGCAGCTTCCGTGGGTTTGCACATTGTGATGGACGTGTCTTGAGATTGATATGGAGATTTCAATTTCCTTCCACACCAGAATCTGTTGTTATGAAACACGGCGCTTTGTCCATTCTTGATTGCTCGAAACCTTCTGTGTCTTCCCCTTGTTTTTGGCCTTTGCAAACTCAGACGCGTTCAATGTCACTGCACGAAGTTTGAAAGCTGTCGGTAAATGAATGAATACCTGGCAGTAAATTTAGCGCTTTTTCAAGTCAGGGCTCTGTAGCTGAGGTGGAAACAATGTGAGGTGAAGCAAACAAAACTACCCAACACCATTCTTTCTTTCTTTCTTTTCTTTTTTTTTCTTTCCTTCTCTCTTTCTTTCTTTTCTTTTTGTCTCTTTCCTTCCTTCCTTCCTCCTATCTTTCTTTCTCTGAACGTCACGTCAGAGTGGTTTTGCAGCGTAAGGACCAGACCCCAGGGTTTTGAGAGTGCAGGGTAGGGTTGGGCAATGGGTAGGTGAGGGCACTGAGGTGGGATAAGCAAATTGAAAACCTAATCGGATGAGAAGATCATTGATTCATCTGCTGCGGGGTCGCGGCCGCTCCAGCCGTCAGGTTATGTGTGAGTGCAGGCGCTGTAAAACAGCGTTGGTTTGTTTCTGTGAGCTAGAATCCAATCAGTCTTGCTGAATTGTCACAAAACTACGAAGCAAAGATGAACCCCAATCAGCAAAAAAGCTCGGAGTTCAACACAAAACAGTGTTATTTTTTCCAGAAAATGGGGAAAGGTTTCATTTTTGTTTGTTTGGAAGTCAAACCCAAAGCCCATTTTAAAAAGCATTGTGGACTAAATTGAGATACTCATCAGTCCATCAAGATTTCACAAAACCTTCCACAAAACAAGCCCAAACCAGTTTGTTCTTTCTGTGTCTCGCATGTCTGCAGTATTTTTTCCTGTTGGTTTTGTCACCTGTTTATTTCATTGGGTCAGGCACTGTCCAGACATCGCAACACAAAACATCTGACTCGTGAGGTTTCATTTGAGGGGCTGTGGAAGGCAACAGGACGAAAACCCACAGTGAAAAAGGATTAAAAAGAATTGAGTTCTGGTCAGTTTACCTGATCTATGGGGCTTTCCAGGTGTCCAGGTGCCTTGTATACCCAGTCGGTGATCAGAACCACTCTGATCACCGCAGATGCACAAGGTAAGTAACGCAATGGACGCAACAGTTGAAGTGAACTCACTAAACATGTTCTTACGCATTCTATCGTGGGCTAAACAAGAAACAGTTCCTTGCAATTTCATGTTTCCACCTGACACCCCAAAACAAATTGGATCAAGGAGACGATCTTGCACCTGTTTTCTCGTTCTTGTGGTCACGGCGAAGATCAAGACTTTCAAAAAATCAAAAGGAAAAGAATTGGCTCTGATAGTGCACGCAGAACCAAGGCAGCTTCGCGCGGCTGTCCAAATACCTTGGCTTGTTCTTATTTAACATGACAGAGGCCAGAACACTCATAATTCTTCCTCAATAGTTTGCTTCCATTGTTTGCACACGATGGTGCAGGCTTCAGAAACACATTCAGGCTGTTTCCCTATGCCGGTTTTTGCTTGCATGCAGATAGATTCCAGAATAACGACCAACCGTCCGTTTCTGGCTCAATGTACAATTGTGTGAATGTTCTGATGGGGTGTGTTGAACACTCTTGCGCACACCAGGTCATTTGCGAAAAAACACGCGAGATCGTTCCAAGTCAAGCAGTGTGTACAGCGACATGTCAACCATTTGGTGAGCGTTGGTAGAACTTGGTAGAACTTGGTAGAACCAGACTTGACTGTGCCCTCACTGTGGGTGAAAGTGTTTGGAAGTTGTGAATGTCAAGTGAAATTTTCCAAAAGTGCCAAAAAGTAAAAACAATGACCATTTTGGTGGGCCTTGGCACTGAACATGTCACAGGGGGTTCCAAGCGGCAGCACCACCGTTTTATCTGCAGTCGATTTTGCCACGTTTTGATTTGACTGGTAAAAAACAGCCGACCAGCCATCGACAGTTCACCTTCCTTCTGGAATCGGCCTCATAATTGTCATGAACGAGTGGCGAATGGCCTTGTTGACAACCTTGACGAAGAGAGTGGAGACGTCTGTGCAATTTGAAACTCACCTGTTCCAGACAGCCTAGCTTGGAGTGATGTCTGAGTGTGCGACGTCCTTTCAGGGCAAAAGCACGACGTGCGTATACATGTGGTTTGAACCAAAAAATATTTTTCGTGTTGTTGCAACTCGGTCATGTCTCATTGTGTCCCGTTGAATCCCATGTCTTTTTTGAGGGGGGCACCCCCTTGCACAAACGAGGTGCGTGAAGGGGGCACCTGGGACATCGCACCCGCAGTTGCACTACGCATTGCTTGTCGTTTTGGCGTGCTGAACCGAAGCTGTCTTGGTCAAAAACACATTGCAATTCAAAATACCACTGCAGGCTCAAACTTGGACTTTGGATGACACCCTGCAGCCCTTGCGGAAAACAAACCATTGAAGACACTCATGTCCAACCAAGACAACTCGCTCTTGCCCAAGCAATTTAGCATACGACCCTGATGCTACAATCCAAGTCCATTGGACCTGACTGAGTGACCCGGTTGAAGTGTTTCCTCGAAAGTGCCGTTCTCAAACCACGCAGCTTAAGCCTGCGCTTCTTTGACCAAACCTCGCGTCTTTGAAAACCAAGACATCCCATCTCAAAGCCAAGGCTCTTTGTTCTAAAATTGTTCATCCCAATGGGAAGACTTCCAGCCACACTGAACAAGTGCATTGTTGTTCAAAACCGTGACCCAGAGAACCTCGTCGCACGATTTCCTTGAGTCTTCATCATACTTCCAAACCAGAAGTGATTACACCCAGCCGACACGAGTTTGAACAACATTTGTCAAAATGATTCTCTGAAATACATTTGTAACCCGTGTTCTCGTTACAGTTGCGTCGGTTCGGGGCGCAGGGAGCGGGAACCATTGAGATGGATGCGACAGTGATGAAGACACATGGCCGCAGATACGTGGCCATCCTTGTCCCCTGATCCCCAGGGATCGTCATGAGATAATCACTTCAAGTCCGGCTTTTCCAGTACACCACGTTTACCCCCAACCGTGAACGTTGTTGCACATTTTCCTTCGATCCATTTGCCAATGATCACATTCTTACTGGTCCCTCAACGTGGGTCACAGAACAATGAGAAAAGTAGTTGTTTGGCATTTGCAGTGAAAATAGTCAACACAAAGATTTGCAATCTAAATGTACTTGTCTCCATAACTGATATCTGGAATGTACTGTACTGGTGTTTTTCTGGTCCAAGTTGTCAATCTGAATGCACTGTTCATAAGAAAAAACAAAACAGGACCTGGAACACAGGGACAGCTCATTGGTGTGTGCGCCTGATGTTCAAGGCCGATACAAGTCCAAGCTCCATGCACTGCACCTTTCAGGTGAAATGCCTATCAGGCTACAGGGCCCAATCAGGTGTGTGCGGAACCATTCGGTTCAATGCAACCCGACTGTACCAGCCCGATGGGGCAAAACGTCCCTGCCTGACACGGCGTGTTCGCTCCCTGAACGGCATCTTGCTGCAGAGGAAAATAATCTTCTTGATCTCACTCGTCCGCACATCAAAGTGGCTCACGGAGGCGACCGGTGACAGGGCCAAATCAGCTGCTTTGATGTCTGCGAGTGATAAATCACCGTTTGAAAGCTCTCCACGCGGTTCGCCCATAATCGGGACCTTGAGACGGACACTGAGGATGCCAGTCTCAAGTTCTTCCTGGCACCGAAAACAACGTTGATGAGCAGTGAAATTTGGTCCTTCGGGGAGAGACCATCTAATTGGATCTTGACGGTCACCATCGAAAACACGAAGAACAATATCCGACAACTCACAATTTTCCACGAAGGGATTTCAGATCGCTTCTCGCCTCGATAAGACCAGGAGATGCCCAGGGCTGTTCACGAGTGTTGGACCTGAGCGTCAACATGACGTCAAGAACAGATGCGTGGATCATGACTCTGCCTGGATCCATGAAGTTACCACAAGCATGTTCTGTTTGGCCGCAGAGTCATTCTGCTGTTGAGAATGCACTGCATGACTGCTTTCTGCCATGCACATGTCTTTGTTGGCTGTCTGTTTTACATTCCACTGTGGCTGTGCATGGGGACGGTTGGTGGTTGCCAAGACAAGACAAGACAAGAGCAAAACAGGCAACGAAGCGCTCTTCTGATTCCATTTGTGGCAGATGACAACAAGGCTGAGGTGCTTGGCCAATGTCTTTCTTGTCTGTCAGCAAAATGTGCTGAAAATAATTTACAAAAACACAGCTTTAAATGCCACGTGCATCCAAAACTCCACTTTCCAAACTGAACCAAGGTCCTTCATGTGAAACTACATTTCTCAAAAATCCAAGCAAAACACTCCCACACTACATTTCTACAACAGTTTTGTTCTGCAAAATTTCGATCAATCCCTCAGGTAACATTTGTACCCATCCGAATGATTCTCCAACCATTACTTTGAAACAAAAACTCGCCCGCTGCCCTTTGCATCAGAGGTGAAAGAACTCACGGATTTCTGAATGCTGCTGATCTGGGACGACGGGAGTCGAGCTGATCCCTCCGCCTTCATGGAAGACGTCGACCACAGCACGACGATGGCGACGAGCACCAGAAATCCTTTTGATCGGAACATGTTTGCAGCAGGTTGATAGCGTCCGTCACTTCGTTCTCTTTATTCTGTCTCAAACTGAGAAATGTCGGCTTTTCGAGAAAGGAAGCAGCCACCACAGGCTGGAGGTTATGGTAAATTATGGGTTGTCCCAGTGTATCATGAATTGTGGTGTCCGCAAAGCCAAGCTGCCGAATTTTTCTTGCATGTGCCCTGTCAAAAGTGGCTTCCGTCAGAAGGTGACGCCTGGTGCTGTTCTGATGCTGTTTCAACAGTGTTTTCTCAGATGCTTTTCTGCTCCCGTAATGTGTTCAGATTCAAGGTATTGACAAAAAGACCTGAGAGTCCGAAATTGAATGGCTGAACACCAAAGTCACGCTCTCAAGACCACAAAGGCCTTGCCACAGCAATTCACATTCTCAGACTGCGGTCTTGCGCGCCCGCCTGATTACAGAGCTGTCAGCCGAGGACCCGGGTTGCTGAGCTGGTGACCAACCAATCAAACCAGGGAGGTACGAACATGCTGAAAGGTTCGGTGGAATCTCAAGCAATGTGCCGGAAGCTGCTCGAGCACCGTATCCCATTTATGCACCTCCGTTCAATTCAAAACTTTATTTTGCAGGTCGCCAGGTTTTCACCAAGAAATGAAAGAGCGATGTCCAGCTTTGATGAGAGCAAGAGCAATTCAAACACAATTACAGTCGACGAGAAGGACGTTGGATTTTTGAAGTTGTTTGCGAATGGTTGTTGCCTGATTCCACTTGAAAACACTCCAAAGAAGCATCGCGGTCAAAGTTTCTCAAAACCAAATTCTACCGAGACAATGCTGTGCACTCAACGGATTTCCTTCCAAAAAATCCAATTTCCTTCTCTCTCGCTGCACGACTTTCAGAATCACGAACTCTGCGGCCTCAGCTGCAGCAATTGCAAAACTTTGGCTGTCACAAAAGAAGTTTGGCTTGCTCACCGAATTCAACAAAAGTTTTTGAATGTTTTCTTTGTGGTGTTGTCTGCAATGCCTCTTTCCAGGAAGAAAAACCCAGAGATAGACAGACAATGCACAACGCAAGCCCATGGCAGACAAAAGCAAAGACAGACACAGAGAGACTCCCTGGCTGTTGTACTCCACCATCATCACGCACTCCAGCGTGAAGTATTTTTCCCAAAGGGCCCAGGTTTGTGTTTGAGGCATCGTTTTCTCTTGGGGCTTTGTTTTCTCTGGCAGATATAATCTGTGTGGCGTGATTCTCCCCCTGAGTGCTGTCGGCCTGCGTGTCCCGCGTTGCACAACCGTGGAACTTGGGAACAAAAGCGGCTCCAATGTATGTTCCATAACTCAGGGACAAAGCAACAAGCTCGTCTTGCGCCGCGCTCGAATCGGGTGACAGGAACATGCATCATCCCCGCAGGATTAAGCCCTCGGATCGGGCTGTGTTGAACTTGCATGGAAGGCTTTGGAATTGGAGTCCATACGTGCATGGCGAAGCAAACACTGACCAGGAGAATGACACGAAAATGTGCTTTGAAATCTGTGTTCTATGTTGCAAATTTTGTCAAACTTTCTCCGGTGAAGTCCAACTCAAGTTCCAGTATTCCAGCAAAGGAAATGCACAGCAACAAAAGCGGAGAAAATTATTTTTGCACTGCCTCATTTTCAGCGGAATTGTTCTCTGCAAGACTGGGCCCACGCAATCTTGCTCTGTGAATTTGACCTGGTTACAGATTGCATTTCGCACAGTGCGGGCGCTGGCGTTCACTGTGGACAGCTTATCAGCGACGCGCAGGCCTCGCCCCGCGGCATCTGCGTGGGCCCGGGGAGGGGACGGTGGCCCGGCCGGCAACCCGCGCCTGATCCCGGCTGATGTAACCCCGCCGCCCCAGCTCCCGACTGTCACAATCCCCACAATGCGCGGTTCAACACTGCAGCCAGAAGGATAAACACATTGGACATGCACAGGTTGGTGTGCTCGGATTCAGCACTGACGTTCACACAAACTCAGTGGGAACCGAGGACTGAGAAGAACACAAAGAAACACCCCTTCAGCCGGCTTTCTCACTTCAAACTGAAACTCCACCAGACTGCTTTGCAAGACAACGCTTTGATTTTTTCCTTCCTTCATGCAGCTGCATTTATTCGCTGGATTTGCATTGCATTTTTTGTGCGCATCAGAACTGAAGAAGCCACACGTGCATCCAGTGCACACACGATACCAGCAAATTCTCCTCGTCGCACACACCCAACATGGCTCTGGTTGGTCACAGGGAGCCCAATCTGCCCAATCACATGAAAATTCCACGCACAATCCTTTTGCTCAATCGAATCAGGTTACAAAAACACGTCCGTGGAAGTGTGCTGTGCGACTAAAGAGTGAGCATGGGCTCTCTCTGCTTCTGTTCTGCTCGCAAATGCGAAACCAGGACGTCAAACAAGAAGGTTGTGCCAAGAATGCCCACGGTGCTGGACACTCTTTGACCAGGCATGATTTCAGACCACTCGTATTTTTCCAAAAGGCTGGTTGGTTTTCGAAAACGTTGGTCATTCATAAAGTTAGTCACAAGGGCCACCAACCTTTTCAAAAACACTCAGAAAACAAAAGGCAGAAACCTTTTCACCCACATCACGAGGCAACACAGTCATTGCAACAAACTTTGCAAGAATAGTGTCCCAACTAGGCAGAATGCTGAATATTTCTCAGACTCTCTCTGAAAGTCTTTTGACGGCACAGTCGTGAGCCAAATCTATGGAAAATCGATGGTGAAGTTCAAGCTGATTTCGAATGAGCTGGATCTTGTGTTTGGCGTTGTCTCGAAAAATTGACTCAATCCGACGTTTCCCCTCACCATTGTGTGAAACTGGCAAAAGAGTGACTTTGATAACTTGTTGTTCACTGCGTGCCCGGAAAAGGTCGCTCTTTTCTTTGATGATGTTTGGGCCAGGAACATGTTTGCTGGCTTGCAGAAAACTTGACAGTTTACTACTCTCGTCTTTGTTTTCTCTGGCGAGGTTTGCAAAGTTTCCCACAACATGAAAAAAACTATTTGGCCGCTGGAGACCTTGGCGAGTTCTGACCAATTTGAACGAATGCAGAGTAGCGAAAAATCAGGAGTGCCGAACTGTGCACTTGCACGCAGCTGCAAGTCTCTCAACGCGAAAACGAGTCCAGCTTGATGCAATCACTCCCAGCGATCACAATAAAAGAAGCACGACTGGAAAAGGCAACTGTTCTGAGGGCTGTCCAAAATTTCCTGTGGTGAAAAGCTTGATTTCAAACTGAAACCATAGAAACTGGAGTAAATGTCCAAAGCACTGCCTGTTCAGATATGCCGCACGCACCAACATAAGCAGCTCTTGTGTTTTGCGTGAGTTTGTATTGTACGAATTAGCATCTTTTACACCCTTTGTTGAAATTGAGCAAATCCACATTGTTCTGCAGCGTTCAGAGTCCCTCAATCAAACGGCAAAAATGACCAGTGCACAATCTTTGCAATGCTTTGTGAACTTTCTTTTTCCTTTCGAAACAGCAAATTCTCTGAAATGCTCCAGAACTTGCGGTGCAAGTGAAACAGAAGTAACTATAAACCCACCAGACCTGCAAAGCCACAAAAATAAACGGATGTCAATGTTCTCGTAATGTTCTGTACTCGTACACGTGCATCAAACAATAAGTGGTTCCTTTTCACACAAGTTCTGCACGCAAGTTAAATACAATGGCAAAATGTCTCACATACATTCGTCCACGGAAGAATTCGATTCACGGAGTGAACAGTCCATTGCATTTGGAAAAGGAACACGAACAGTTGTCTTGGCCCGAACGTGTCTGACCTGAAGAATCCCTTTTCGGCGTGCAACACCACACTCTTGGTTCACACACACGCACGCACGCGCACATACACAAAACACTCTTTATGCAGATCGTACAGGTGGACGACCACACAGCCAGAACAAAAACTCTTCTTTGTCTTCGCTGAAAAACGAACAATCTCAACAAAAATAAAAATAAAGACCTGCTAAAAGCTGTTACCAGCAGCTTAATCAACATTGTCATTGAACAAAAAAGGGATTTGACTAGTTGTAAATAAAAACTGCATTCCAGTTTCACCCATTGCAAAAGCAACACACTCTGCACCTAACAGATTCCCACAATTCTAACAACGGAGCATCAACTGAAATCTTTTCAGTCAAACTGTTTCGAAGTTGTTTCACCTTCGCGCCGTCATTTTCCAAGACAAACCGACGCACCAAACCGAAAGAGGTGCAAACAAGAAACACGTGCACCGAGTAACACCAATGCCTTTTCTGTTTTACACTCACAAGACTTGCCCGGGTTCTTTGTTCCATACATCAGATGCAGGTGTAAAGCACGAGTACATTCTCAGTTCGTGAAGCTATCACAAAGCACACCGATGCGAGTTTGTTCTTTGTGGAAGGCAGACATCACAAAACTGATGACATACCACCTGACGAACAAAACAAAACAAATCACACACAGCAAAATGGATCTGCACAGAAGCCAAGAAAGTGTCGTTACGCGCTGAAACAAACGTCACTCAACTGCAAAAGGCACGCGTCAACTGCGTCATGTTGAAATTTTCTGTTTGACAGAGTCCAGTGAAAATATAAAAACCAAGCTTGAAGCCTTTCAAATCCAACAAAAAGGAACTTCAACTGCGGCAGTTTGTTCGTGAAAACAACGTGTCAAAATTCGTACGAAAACTCATCTCTTGAACAAGAACACTTGGCAGTGCAGACACGCGCCCAACAGACAACGCAGCCCTCATGTTCTGAACCGAGTTTTGAAAAGTTTCATTTCGGGGGTTTGGGTCACACTGATTTCTGACATGAATTATTTTGACGGCCACATGAGGGAAACTTTAATTTTCAGAAAGAGAAGGCCTGAAGTGCTCAAAATTCTGATGTGAATTTTTTCGCCAGATTTTGAAATTTTGTTTCTCGAACAGAGTCGGGTGTCCCTCCACGCTCTGACCAAAGACGACCTGGGAGAAGGGTGTGGTCTTTCGAAAATTTTCACCTGGAGCGAGGATTCCTCTCGACATAATCTATCCAGACTTTGGGTCCTGGGGCAGAGGGCCTGACCTCAAACACTTTACACTCAGGGGAGATCCGTCCATCTTTCCCTCTTGGGGGAATGGGAAAGTCCTTGCTTCTGCTCTGGAAAAGCGTGAATATGATACCCGCGCTAAGCTTTGCAGTCAGCGCGTCAGAAAACAACTGTCTCGAATTGAAACTATACCTCAACCTGTGTGTGATCAACACATCACGTTCTTCCTCAATCTGAACAAAACTTCCGAGTCGCAAGCCACGCATTTTTTCACACAAGAATTTTCACTCGTTTGACGGAGCGGTTTCTCCCCGTGTAGAGCTCTGGGTGGCTCTGTCACTCCGGGTCGGACGCGCTGGGGCTGCGGCGGCGGCCGCGCTTGCTCGGGGGACTCGACGTCGCCTCATCCGAGTCGTCGTAGCCACGCGGACTCGCGGGAGGAGAGATGGCGCGCGTCACGCGGCTCGTCGTGGCGGACATCCAGTTGTTCTGTGAGTAGGAACACGACGCAGGCTCAGAAGCAAGGCGGTGCAACAAGGGTCACACGCAACTCCACTATCACCGCTCAGTGCATCACAGCACAACTTCGGTTCATTCACTGCCACCCCACCCCCTAACAAAGATCCAGAGAAACTTCTGAGCATGTGTAACTCACAATTTTTCCCTCTCTGCCGAAGAGGTCGACAAAGCTGGAGACGAATTCGCGAGAGCGCTCCTCCCACTTGTTGAAGATCTCATCCCGCTTGTTGTGCATGCGGTCCATCAGGCGAGACCCCTGCTCCTTCATGTGCTCCATCTTCTCTTGGAACTGTATCCTCTTCTCCTGCAGAGAGAACCGTCACGAGCTGTCACAAAGAGCCGATCAATCTAAAACTGTGATGATGGAACAAGCCTTTCACTTCCTTTATTTCTGACCGCTCTCACGACGGACACTGAACCTTTGGAGATGAACCTGAAACTCACGCGCACCGACCCAACCGACCCCAGCGCAGCGCTCCATTTTGATTCAGTCCTCTTACCTTCATGAATGAGACGTTGAGCTCCTTGGCCGAGTAGCCGCGCGCCAGGTTGCGACGCACGTACATGTCGTAGTCTTTGATGATGCGCGCGATCACGTCGGTGGTGGAGATGCCTTCCGTGCGCTGCGTCGTCACGAACCTGAGAATAATGAACGGCGGGTTGACCAACGACAACCTTGGGACCATCGCCACTTTGTTCTGTGTTTTGGGCGAAACAAAATTCCCAAAAGCAATATTTCAACCGCAAAGAGAGATTTTCTTTTCAAATGTTTGCATTTTGTTTTGGTTTTTTGGGGAAATTGGCATGACAGTGTAAATTTGAAATTCGGGAGAATAATTCTGGGCACCACAAGCAAGTAAACAAAACCAGAACATGAAATTTTTGAAGTCCTGTCCTTATCAGCACTTTGTGGGCACTGTGACATCACAAATTTCTTTGTGACGTGCTCATTTGTTTGCCAATTTTCACCCACGTCAAGGTCAGACTCACGAGAGTGGTTGGGTCAGGTCTAAATATTTGGCTATTCGCGCTTTTGAGGGCAACGTACATGTCTCTGTCTTTGAGCCATTTGTAAATGTCCTCTGCACCGCCTGCTCCATAAGGTGCGTCGTCGTGTGCCACGAAGTCAATCTGCAGTGAAGCAATCTTGGACATAGGATTTTGCGGCTGCATCTCAGTGACTGCCGATAGGAGGGGGACTGGCGGGACAATCTGAGCAGGGCACATTCAAAAAGTGTCGCACAAATGCAGCATCTTTGACTGTTGAATGGCATGTTCTGCCACGCAATGCAACAAAACTCCTTCAGCCTCCACCTCAACAACCAGAAATCAAGAATCGTGTGCACTTGAAGGGTTTCGTTTGGTCTGTGAGTGAGGAAAACCATAACTGTGAGATCTGAGCCCATCATGCAATAAATGGCAGTTTATGTACGGGAATTCTCTTGCTTCCTTTTGCGTCTCGCACTGTGCCCTCTGAGACGAACTTTTGTACATCTTTCGACAGTCGTTATCTTATCTGTCAATGAGACCTGACGAGCTTTGACCTCAGCCATTCACATCAAGGCAAGGTTCACACTTTGTGTGACATAACTGAGTTAATCTCAGATCTACATAGGGCCACATAGGGATTTGTTCTGTCCTGAAATCAGGAGACAGAAACAGACGAATTTCTCTGGCAGTCCTTCGGTGACACTGCAAATTTTTTGTTTGTTTGTTTGTGTGTGTGTGTGTGTGTGTGTGTGTGTGTGTGTGTGTGTGTGTGTGAGTGTGTGTAAGCTGTTGTCTGACTCCGACTCTCGCTTTCAGGAACAGAACAAAGTCGTGCCGAAATCTCGTTTGGTTGTGACAACTGAACTGGCAGCTGACTTGCTACAGTCGTTTTTATCGGTCTCATGAGCTTCGTTGCGCTCTTTGCTGTGTGTACGTACCTTGTGTTTCTGCAGGTATTCGTCATCTAAGGTCCAGGGCGCGTCGGTGACGAGCTCGTCGACGTATCTGCAGTGTCGCACCGCCTCGTACCGCTCCGCCTCGTTCATGACCGTCCGCCCCTTCATCTGGTGCGTCAACTCGTCGTTACACACTGCGCGAAACGGACAAGTCAACATGTGCAGTGCGACTGGAAACGGTGAGTGGCCGTAATTGAGCGCACATTGGAACTTTTTATGTTTCTTGTTCTTCATTTTGAGTTGCATTTGCGGACCCTGTCGACAAAAACTGATTCGCCATGCTGGGTGAAACCCACGGTTTTGTGGGGAGTAAATAAGAGGAGGATCGACAGGTACAACTCTCGCTTGGACGGTGCACCCACCTCCTATGATGAGGTGGACGTTCCCCGGAAAGCACGTCTTGGCCTGCATCAGTTGGCGCGCGTGTCCCGAGTGGAACATGTCGTAGATGCCGTCAGCATAGACTCGAATCGTGCGCGGGGCTGTGGAATACACACAAGCACGACAATGACGAAACAGATGAAACTGTCGCTCTTGTTTTTTGTTTTCATCAGGCAAAAATCTATTTTTGAAGGGCGGGGACAGCAATGGAAGAGGAAGAAGTGAAAATTATCGTCTTCTGGTGAAACTCATTAAATTTGCTGGCTCTGTGGCAGTGGACTTTCTCAATTCAGGAATGGGGTTGACACAGATGGAGACATGTCTGAAGCAACGAAATAGCACGCTTTCATCTCACGGACAGCTCTGTGTGTGTGTGTGTGTGTGTGTGTGTGTGTGTGTGTGGTGGGGGGACAGTGCGTGTGCGTGTGCAGAGTTGGGGTCAAAAGAAGAGCTCTCTCACCCCGAAGTCCAGATGCACCAGGGTGGTCAGATAAGCGTTGTTTGGTGATAGTCAGTCACTGAGTTGTGCAGCTCGAATTTCTGCTTTCGTTTGGCAAGTGCTAGGGCGACCTACCTGTCCCGGAGCGTCCCATCTCCATGGTGATTTTGATTGAATAGTCACACGCGTCGCGTATTCGCTGCGCTGCCTCATCTGTCATGATAGGCGCAGGCACCGTGCAACTCTGAAAAGCATCGAATCGCGAACTGTCATGTTCAACCCGTCGTGCAAAAGCTTGACGACGCACAGTTCCTAGCACTGTTGACTTCCACGAAACATCACAAGAGTGAGCAACGCAAGGAAGCATCACACAGTTCTCGACAACGAAAGAGGCCACACCAGTCACTTCCACCTTTCACATCAAATAACCAAACCACACAAGACGGGTCCCTTCATAACATTCCTGAAAAAAACTCTGCAAGAAGTCTTACTAGCATTCAGTTAATTTTGCCGTCAAATCGCTCAAAGGGCGGGAAAAGCACCCACGACCACAAATGTACAGCTGTGACCAATGCATCAAAAACCGGTTTTACCTCGTCCACACGTGACGGAAGTGCCTGAAAACAAGTGGTAATCGCGTGGAAAAATCAGACAAAACGCAGCCGTCTTTGTCGGACCTGATCGAATTTGCAGGACACGAGAATTACAGTTCTGCAGATTTTCACCGCCAGTGACTCACTGGCTTTTTCCGCGTCGGACCATCTTCCTCCAAACTGCCGCTGTTTTTCACGTCTCCATTCCTCGTTCGCTTTCTGCTGCCCACACTGGCCATGACAGGCCTATTTTCTACACAACTGCAACACAAACGAAAAGAATTTGCACGATGGGCCACGGAAGAGAAGTGGGCGTTCAACGTGTGACACTTTTGTGGTTCATCAAAGATAATGTTTGATTTGGGCTGAAGGTGAAGAAGTGAGATTTTTGCGGTCGGAGAACAAGAGGTTGAGAACCAAAGACCGAATTGCTTCTGATAAGCTGTGTGAACAACGAAATGATCAGAATCCTCGTCCCCAACCGAACATCGCTCAAGGAGATCCAGCTGACCGTGGGATGGACACAATTGGGCAATTGTGCATGGCTGAGGTTGTCGGGTGAGGCTCTCACTCAAGCTCTGATCCACTGCTTTGCAAAAATATTCGGTGCTTCCCTTGCACATCAATCAAGCATCCACAGAAAAAAGATAATATTTATCGTTTTTATCTTGATAAGATCAAGTGTGCTATGAACTTTGCTTCAGAGAAAAGGGCGAACCTCTTTCCACTGAGCAGCAACGGCCTTGACTTCCTTTTGTTTGTGCAAGAACTCTTTTTACATTTCAAAGACAAAAACGGGAATTCTCAGATAACAGCATGAAAGCGTTCACGTGGCAAAGGCTCTTTGTGACCGGAAGATGACGTGGACTGTTCTTCTGCAGTTTGATCCTCCTTCGTAATTCCGAGCTGTGGGGTTGTTCTTTTTAGGTGATTTGAGGTGGGTTGCACGATTTGAGCCAAATCGGTGCGAGCCAAATCGAAGCACCTATAGGCAGCCTCTTCCAAAAGTATGTCAGCAACAGTTTCATGGTCAAGATGAGAATTGATTTAGGACCTTTTGGGCTCTTTTGGTTCATTTTGGGTTGGGGATAATGCGCGAGGAAGGAATTTGTCAAATTTGAATTTTTAG
>JAAUXT010138709.1_pt1 | contig 21015 bp, 12 predicted proteins | sample 7278171 | NCBI WGS metagenome assembly JAAUXT01 (sample SAMN14350112, study PRJNA611818) | marine sediment metagenome | isolation source: surface marine sediment (1.8m) | place: French Polynesia: Moorea | collected 2018-08 | reverse complement strand
CATTATCGCCTTTGTGTTCGATGTTGTGCCAATATGTCCGACGACTTAGAACAAACAAATAGCAAATTCTAGTTTACAATTTATTTCAAAAAAAAATAGCAAATATTCCAAAACAGCAGAAAATGGAAAACGGAATATTTTACTTTACCGTTCATTGGTAACGCAAAATTGAAAACGTTTCTATTTAGCGTTTACCTCTCATGGAATATTTTGCAGCAAAACGTTACTCGCCAACGCATCTCTCAAGAAAATGGGAAAAAACGGGAAAAAATGGATAAAAGTTCCGTTACAAAACGGCAAACGCGTTACAGTGCAGGAGGTCGCAGAAAGTGGTTTTCAGTGCCCCCAAATCAGAAACAATTCGCGTTGATTTGTTCTTTGGTGTCTGAATCTGTGGCAAGTCCATATTCTTGTGCGCCAAATCAACGTGAAAGCCGCATCGCGGAGAAAGCAGGTACCTCGTCTGTCCCAAATTTTGAGCAAAATATGTAGCCTGAGCAACCGTTTTCAACACAATTGATCCGGACACTGACCTGAGAGTCTTCGGCCCTCCCGTCGCCGGCAGGCGGACCTCCGAACAGCTTCCAGCACAAGTTGCCCATCCTGGCGTCCGAACTGAATCTCCAGGTGCAAATGTCACCGATGAAGGAAACACCAGCACCGCTGTTGGCAAGGACGGCGACTCTCGCTGTGTCTAATGCTCTGCTAGAAATGCTACAAAAGCCGCTGAAGCTTCAATTTTAAATGTTTTACAATTTGTGCTGTTATGCGAGAGAACTGTGCACCAACTATCCTGAATTCAGTGAATATCCAATTTTCCACTTTTAGGCATCATGTGATGTTATTTAGAACACTTTTTCTCTCTACTTGGCAGCGCAACTTGGGACACATATTTACCATAAATATGTGAACGGCAAGTGTGCAGCCCCGTCACCAGACTGACAACGTCAAGCTCTGATTAAACCGAGCGGTGCGTGGTCGATCATGTGCCTCCGACCAAACAACAAACAATACTCGCCGCCCGCATACACACAAAAAGGCTTGACTTTTCAGCGGAACATGGAGCAGATCGGCGAAGTTTTCATTGACTGCACGAATCGGAGGGTGCACCATGGAGTGTCGAAAGAAGCACTTGCGTCTTGTTGCTGCTATTCTCCTGTTGTCGAATCTGTGGAGCAGCTGTCGCGAGACGCTTCACGAAGCTGTGGAAACACACAAAGCCACTTGAATCACAAGAAACCAATCTCGATGTGTCGAACAACTGGTTGCAAACTTCACGCCAAGAAGGGGACTGCTGTGGATGAAAAGAATAAAAAATAAAGAAAGGAAGAAATGAAAAATAAAGGTGTGCACACACTTTCAATCGAGAGAGACACACATACACACACACTTACACACACACACACACACACACACACACACACACACACACACACACACACAGAGCCAGACAGCGAGTCAAACATCTCATCGCGAAAACACGTTCGCCAAACTCAACATGACACGAGACAAACTATACTTACATCGGTATGGTACAGCACTTTATCTCAGAGGTGATGTCCAAGTAGAACCATAGCCAAGTTGGACAATGTCCAAGTTAAAAACTTCTGTGTGTGTGTGTGTGTGTGTGTGAGTGAGTGTGTGAGTGAGTGTGTGTGCGGGGGGTAACCCGGACAACTGAGTGGCAACAGGACACAAGGACACAGATACAGGGGCAAACCAATTTTCAGCCGCGGCTGATAACCACTCGAAAATGTACACACACACACACACACACACACACACACGCACACACACACACACACACACACAGGCCAGTCCTTTCCCGCGTGCAAGCACGCACATGCACACACGTACCCCCGCCCCCCCCCCCCCACACACACACACACATACATACGAGGCTCGTCCATTTGAAAGCGAACATGCGCGATTTCTGCAATGCCTTTTTGGCCGATCGTGGCACAAATCACACAGACGATCAGGAATTATGCTTGGGTGATTTCTGTGTCTTGTCGCTGACCCAAATATGCTCTTGGCATGTGCCGCGAGGCATCAAAAAAAGCACTTTGGTCACATTGTGCGGAGTCCATGCAGCGAATAGGCGAAATGAAGATCTGCTGTGTGCAGCGCATTCACATCATTTGTTGTGCAAAGAATGGGAAGTCTCAAGGTGACACTTTCAGACTCCTCCAAGAAGTGTATGGAGAAGAGTCCTTGTCCAGGATAACCTGCCGACGCTGGTACCTGCGCACTAAGAGTGGCGATCAATCTGGATGTGATTTGCCAAGGCCAGGAAAGAAGCCAACTTCGAGGAATTTAACCACTGTCCGTGCAGTGCAGGAGGTTGTGAACAGGGATAGGCATGCTACAGTCAGGCAAATCACTGCTGAAGTGAGCATCTCGAAGGGGACAGCCCACCAGATCCTGCATGAAGACTTGGATCTGAAAAAGAAAGCCCCCAAGTTTGTGCCACGCATTCTGACAGATGACCAGCAACAGCAGTGTGTCAACTGCTGCAAAGAGAACTTGCGGGAGTGCGCAGATACACTTTTCTTGTGGAACATCATCACCGGTGACGAGTCCTGGTTCAGTGTTCTTGAACCAGAACAGAAGATCAAGAGTCTCCAATGGGTTGGCAAGGGAGAGAAGAGACCCAAAAAAGCTCTGCGGTCACGTCAGGCGCACAAGACCATGATGGAGGTCTTCTTCAATGATCAAGGTGTCGTCCACCTGGAGTTCCTTCCTCCTGGCATGACAGTCACCTCCAATGTCTACTGTGGGATTTTGGCACGCCTTCGTGAAGCAATCAGGCGCAAGAGGCCAGTGTTGTGGCAGCAGAACAGCTACAGAATTCTTCATGACAATGCCCCTGGACACAAAGCTGCGCACACGGTCACTGCAATGGTTGAGACAGACATGAAGGTTGTCTCCCATCCCCCGTATTCACCTGACCTCGCGCCCGCTGATTTCTGGTTCTTTCCATACCTGAAGTCACACATCAGGGGAAAAATCTTCAACAGTGTCACGGATTTGCAGGATGTGCTCATGGTCGTGATCCAGAACACACCCACCAAGTTGTTTGCAGACTGCATCCAGAAACAACTTCCGGACCGCTGGCGCAAGTGTGTGGCTGCTGGAGGTGATTATTTCGAGGGTGACAACATCATTCCACCATCAGATTCAGAGCTGCTTGAATCGTCAAGTGACAGTGACTGAACTGCAATAGGAGACGTTTCCGCACAGCAGATATGAAGCAAGACTCGTGCGCAACCGTGAGATAGGCAACTGCTGTGAGGTTCACCAAATTGCCACACTGACACATTGTTCTGAGTGAATTTTCAGTACATAAATTGCCTTTGAAGATCTCTCAATGTGATGTAAAAAGTGATGGAATACATTGTCAGGAACATGTGAAAAAATGGTTGTCTTTGACCGCACACACACCGCAGAAATCGCGCATGTTCGCTTTCAAATGGACGAGCCTCGTACGTACAGACGTCAATGAGCGTGTTCGTAGCGCTGCGCACGGCCCATGAGCAAAAACCAAAAAGTTTACTCTGAAAACACGAAGCCGGGGGGTGTGGTCTGATACAGTTGGACAATCAACAACACGACAAGTACTTGTTCGGTGGAGCGCGCACGCGCCCAGCTGGTGCGCGCCCCTGGCATCGCGTTCTGCTGTCTCCGTGTAATGACTCCGCCGCAAACATGACGCAGACATGGAGGTGCAGCGCTTCTCTTGCACTTCGCTTTCCTTTGCGATTTCTTTCAGAGACATCTGGCCCTGTCAAATTTGACAAATTCTAAGAAACGTAGCTTTTCCTTTCTCTTGTCCAATTCCTTTCTTGGCAATTTCGCAGTGACCTTCTACAGACAAATTCCTTTGTTCACGTTGGAAGAAATTCGGCGCTCCAAATTGGTCAAGCTGGTCACTCAGAAATATTTGAAGTGCTCGTACGAGGTATTTTGTCTCTTCTAGACCCATCACATATTTTTGAAACCACTTGTTTCTCGTAATTCGTTTGTTCCCTTCTTTTGTCAACAATCGGCGTCTGAAGCAAAATGATCAACATTTATACAGCAAAATCCACTCAATTAACAGTCAGAAAAGTCACCGAGCCATCTGTGCACAAGTGATCGCAACCACCGGCCAGGCGCATATTTCGGAACACATGATCAACAGTTGTGCCTTTACACCTTGCGTCGTTTGATAAATCATAAAGGTAACAGCGGTTGCATTGTCTAAATGCACAGGTCGCGTTTTGCCTTTGGTCCGAACCGCAGAAGCAAGATGTGTGCGCCCGTGCACAGTCACTGGAATACTGGATTGCGCGACAAGGGGCAGTTCTTATCTCGGGTTTGAGGTCACCCTTCTTCATCACCGTGGACTGACGCTGCACCAAAATGAATCTTCTTGAGGGAGAAACAATATCTGCGGAGGCTTATTTCGACCTTCCCCTGGAGAACACCTCAGCAGCAGCAGCAGCAGCGGACGCCTTCAGCGAGGAGACGCCCATCATCAGAATCAACGCGTCCGACGTCGCCAAGTTCCTGCTGCTCACCAACTTCGGCAAAAACCCGGACGCCATCAACGACTCGGACACTCGGGACTTGATCAATAGCTATTTGAACGCTGAGAACCAACAGACTCGAGACGTGGAGATCGCTCTTGATCCCGACAGGGTCCAGGGCAGAAGATCCGCCGGAAACACGCCAAATATCACAGACAAAGCTCTGCAGGAACTGCTCAAGGTTCTGGGGCATTTATGGGGTGATCCGAAGGACGCGGGGATTTACTACGAGAGGAGTACCCCGGCCGTGACACAGTTGTACAATCCACTGGCGCCTACTCCCGAGCAGCCGACTGCAAACTCCATCCCCGAAGCTTCCTCCGTATTCACACCCAGCTCTGGGAACACATCCACTCCGGTGTTCCCGTGGAACATCGAGGACAGCCAGGACGGAATCGCGAGTGTCCTCTCCTCCAACAGCACGGAATGTATCTCGCAGCTGGTGGAAGCGAGTCAGTGGTGCTATCTGTACGGAGTCGGGTTTCTGCTCATCACGGCCTTTTTTCTCAACGGCGTGTCCCTGGTCGTGTTCCAGGCGAAGCCGCTGCGGAGACTGTCCTTCAGCGTCTACCTCACGGCGCTCGCCGTCACCGACACCGTCGCGCTGTTCGGCCACATCCCGCGAAAGTGGCTCAACATCCTGTACCTGTCGCTGGGCTGGGGAACCGGAGTGACGTTCTACGACACGAACACTGTGGCATGCAAGGCGCTGACCTTCGTATCGTACGTCTTCAGATTCATGTCATCCTGGCTGCTCGTCGGACTGGCGTGCGAGCGACTGTCCGTCTCCTCGAATCCGTACAAACCTTCCAAGCTGCGCACCGTCAAGTCGGCGGGTCACGCCATCGTGTACTGCGTCATCGCTGCGCTCATCTTCAACTCGCACGTGCTCTTCACGTGGAGAAGCGTGTCGATCCCGGACGCCGCCGACTTGGCGCACTCGTGCGTCCCGATGGCGCCGTCAGATTTCATCTCCGTCGCCTTGACCATCACCACCATCCTCACCATCGTCGGGCTCCCGTTCGTCGTCATCTCTCTCGTCACCATCTTCACCGTGAGGAACTTGGGCGCGTGGGCGCTGCGGCCGCGGCGGCTCTCCGCGCGCGCCATCTGCAGAGCGCTGCTCGAGAAGCAGGCCACGTCCATGGTGGTCGTGCTGTCCGGCATGTTCTGCATCCTCAGCGTCCCCTACACCATTTCGTGGGTCGTGCTGCTCGTGCAGCACTTCACCGCCAAGTCAACGACGTCGGTCTGCACCTACATCGAGATGTCGGCCGCCAGGGACATCAGCGAGGTCGGCTTCATGGTGACCTACGCCCTCAAGTTCCTCGTTTGTATCTTCACCGGCAGAGCCGTTCTCAGCAGCAAGTGACGCAGTCTTCATGCTGACCGACGCCATACGTTAGGCAGGTCAAACTGCGACGGAATGTTTCACATCGCTGGACATCTGGCTTCCCAGAACAAGGTCCAGTCGCTCTGATCGTACATCTTCAACTCGCGAGGACAAAATACTTTGTTTGACCAACTTTTGGTTGGAACTTATTTTGCCCTTTTCACGCCAACACGAAACAAAACAATGAGAACACAGTATTCAATACAAAATATATATTGTCTGTATTGTCTCACAAGGTCCAGTGTTCCACGACAAAATAACTTTCGTTCCTCGAAGTCAAAAGGGATTGGATGATCTCAAACACTCGCATCAAAAAAATTCACAGATGTACTCGCCACAAAACTTGACGCTCATCACGCGCGAAAATGAAACCGACAAGCGAAATAATATTGTGACAAAAGCCTCGTTTTCTTCTTCGCTCAAGTTCGAAAAAGCGAATGTGTTCTTGTCAAACCAAATTCTTTGCAGTGAGTCACCAGATTTGCAATGTTTGCTCTGCACGCGTGTCGTACAACACAAAGGACGGGGACAACAAAAGCGGGCGAATAATGTCATAATTGCACTTTTCTGTCGCAATTCGTCGCTTTACACGCTCGGCGCAATTTTGGAAGCACATACGTGTCAAAGATCGAAACAATCACTTGAAATTGCAAAACAAAGCTTCAACTACGATACTGCATCTTTGTACACAAGTCGAGTATTTACACTGAATCACCCTGGCGACTTTTGGCCCCGACCACTGAAACCAACTTCTGCTTTGGTCATTGCTTTGTGACTACAAATGTTGCGGGATGGCCTCCCATGGGAGAGACCTTTGAAATGTGTTCAGTTTGCTGAGCTTTACGTCCGAAATTGACGACGCTCTCAGCAACTTTCTCTTGTGCTGTGGATTTGTCGCCAGAAGCAGAAGCGAGACCAAAGAAGACCAAACAGCACGAGACTGTTGGATTCTTGCTGTTCAGAAGCCACTTCCGACCAGCTCTTCACCCACCTCCGGGAAACCCTGGTCTCGAGGCGCTTGCGAAACACAGGCCATTTGTCTCACAAATCCGCGAAACGTTTCACTTCACAAACCGAAACTGGCGGCGTGTTGTTTTTCAACTGCAAGTTGAGAACAAAATATGCATTCTGTTTGACACATGAACATTTTGGCAGTCAGTGCGAAAGTTCAAGCATTCCTGTTTCATTTCCTGATTCTCCGCTGACGAAACACGCAGCACGAGCACTTCCCAGCATCCCTCGCGTCACCGCGGCGCCGTCACACGTCCGACGTGGGAACGTTGTCCAAAAACTGGTCTTTGGCTAACATGTGCTGGAATACGAAATGAACGAAATCTGAAATCGATGAACCATTTCCAAACGTGGAAACACCATTGTGTGTACACGCATTGAACGTTACGTCCAATTATTGATGAAGAAACGACTTGCGCGCATCAGTGCGAAGAACGAGCGCAGATCGCGTCGTGGAGTTCCGCGTGTGACCACAACTTGTGCGTATCATGCATAGATTTAAAATGTACACTCACGCGCTTTGAGGAATTAATCAACCGAAAATTCAAGCCTTTCACACAGACACAGAGATTATGCACGACACGTCGTTCATCTGTGATCCAAGTCAAGTCCCATCTCACGTTACACATGCAAACTGTTTGAACAATTCAGCTCAGGGAAATTGCCCACGATGCTGATTCCACTCACACTTTGTCTGCACTCACCAACAAAGAAGCAATATCTGCACAAACTACCACTTCACAACATCAGTGACTGCATGAACACAACCAGCGACAGCACAGGAGTTGTGCAACCCACCAACGTCCGACAAACAAGCAACATGCACAAGAAATGATTCACCAGCACTTACTGTTAGAGTACTTATTTCGTGTGAGAAAACCCCTATTTCTTTGGCAGCCTTGTCATCCTTCTGCGCAAATCAGTGGAGGAAAAATAAGCACAAGCGTATGAGAACTCGTAATGAAGCGACCAGAAGACCCTTCACATCGACTGAGATGCAACGCAACACAGGTGAGTCGTCTTTGGAATTGGCATCGGTTCAAATACGCATTTGCAAAATGGTTCAACAAAACTACTTTCTTGGTGCTGCGGACGTCGGAGCAAAACACGTTCCAAATCCAAAAAGCTTTCAAGCGACCGAAGGACAATAAAGAAAGCTGAAGGAATAGCATGGAGCCCGTCCCAGTCGACCGTTTCCATTCCAAATGGAAAAATGCTTGACCTCATGTGTTGTTCTGCTGGTAAACCGTGTTTGTTTCACCAAAGCAAAAACCTTTTTATCGCGTTTCAAAATTCTGTTCGTTTTCCTGATATCAAATCGGTTCCAGTCAGATCAGCACATCCACCCGAGAAAGCTGCTTCTTCCTGAGGGTAAGAAACGCAACAAGCTTTCGTCGAGACACCCACCTGCTTCTGGTCCCTGTTGACTGTGCCGTTCGACTGGCCGTTGGCGACTGGAGCGATGAGGTCGTCCAGCTCCGGGTCGGACCGGGTGCGCTTGTGCCCGAACAGCCGCTTGCGCAACTGAAATTGAGAGATCGGGAGTGTTTTGCCTGCAGTGGGACATGAATCCGACCCTCGGCTGAAGACGGGGCGGACACTGACCTTGATTTTCTGGTTGGGCGTGAGCGGCACGTTGCCGACCTGCGCCTCGACCTCGCGCTTCTTGTGCTGCGTGTCGTTGCCGATGAGCGTCACGAAGTGCGTGTTGAGGTGGCGGCGCAGCAGCGTCTTGCTCGGCGCGATCGACAGGATGGATGCGAACACCTCGGCGCCGAAGCGCGGCTCCAGCACCTGACGGGGCAACACATCTGATTGCGATGTCCACACTTTCTGACAAGTGCGAGGAACAAGAAGGCTGGCGCCCAGAAAACCCGTGGTCCAAAGCGCTCGTCAACTCTGCAGGGCCGACTCAGTTGCTCGGCACAATTAGTCCCGCATATTTTTTTGGAAGTGGGGCGGGGGGGGGGGGTAACTGCTGAGCTAGCACAGTTAGGTCAGCAATGTTCAATGCTTGCAGAACTTATGTACATACTCTGCACAGTTACCTCCCCACCCCCTGTTTATTGTGCTGAGCAGTGTAGGGTCAGACACAAATACCGACAGTGATTGCAATAAGCCCGCAGTTACGATGCCTTCGGCGACCGCGCGCTCAAAAAATGTTTTCGGGAAGGGAAGAACATCGTACTTTTTCGATGGGTCATCAGCAGCACACTCGCTGCTGAGAAACAAAATCCCTTTCATGATCCGGGTTCTCTGTGCACCCTCAGATTTCGTGGACTGATCTCAGAACGACTAAGGCGGCAGACCGAGGCTCGCGCCTCGACGATCCCAGCCGCAGCACCCACCATGAGCGCGCCGTGCACGCCGCTGCCGCGCAGGTTGGGCGCGTACTCGGACAGGTCGATGGTGCGCAGCCACTCCATGACGCGGTGGTTCGTCCACAGCAGCACCTCGCCCGGGATGTTCTGCAGCGGCCCGTGCTGCGAGAAGAACGAGCTGCTCTGAGACCCGTCCCAAACTGAGGCAAGCGACACCGTAAACACGTAAACATCTACGTCACTGCTTTTTTCCGTCACTGCAGCCGCGCAGATCAAGACGCGTATCCCGCAGTGGTTGTGCGTGCGTACGTGTGTGTGTGCGCGTACCTCGTCGGGTGCGGGACGGCGTTTCAGACAGGATGGACTGAAGTTGTTCTGACGCAGAACTTGGATTCCGCTCTTGATGCTCAGGTGATGAAGCGTGTTCGTGACCTTGAGTCCCACCAGATCTTCCTGGAAGTGATAAAACAAACCGGGTCTTTCCTTCTCGTTCTCTTGGTGCCATCAATTGAAGTCAAAAGCTTGCAACACGAAGACGCACCACAGTGAGGTAGTGAAGCATCCTGGCGTCGATCCTGGCATCCGAGAAAATATCCTTGTACTGCGGCAGACCAATGTCGTCCAACCATTCTGGAAAGAGTCGCAAACCGCTGTCATAGACAGAGCACGCAGCCTGTGCTTCAGCAACCATTATGCATCAACGACAAAACTCACTTGTGACCCAGTTGTGATCCAGTAAGTCCATTGGGCCACGACTGTCGGAACCAATCGCCTGCAAAGCCAACTGCAGCTTCTTGCGATGATAGTGATTCTTGATTCCCAGCTCCTGCACAGTGAGAAACAAACATTGCATGTTTTCAGTGTCATTGTGTTGACTGCTCAGATCACCTCAGATTACCGTTCAATTGAAGCTCGACTCGCGCCGCGGCCGCGCACCTTCTCGAGGTCGTGTTGCGACGCGCGCAGCAGCTGGTCCCCGTTCTTCACCCAGCGCTTGCACTCGCCAACGTACATGCTGAGCCCGACGTGGTGCAGCCAGGCGGCCACGCGGTCGCTGTCCCAGCGCGAAAACGGCATGTCGAAATCGCTGCAACACGAGACGAGCCGCGTCCAAACGTGCTCCACCAATTCGTGCCTTGGGCTTTTTAGCAGTGCGGTGGGGTCGGGGGTGCAGTTTGACTATATCGCCTGCACAAGTATGCGATCGTGGAGACTCACTGTATCTCGGAATCTTTGGACCAGCCGAGCCGAGGCCCTGCGGTCGCCCTCAGCCCCGATCTCTTGAAACTCTCCAAAGCACCATCTTCGAAGTCTTGTGAGTTACTTCTCCGCAGTTTCCCGAAAAACTTTCGCAGCCCCTGAAACAGTGGCGAACCAGGTCTTGGTGTAAAGAAACGGTCAGCAACTCACATGTTCCAAAGCCGATATTTGTTTGTGTGTGTGCAACAGCGACCACCCACCTTTTGTTTTTTCTTTTCCAGATTCTGGGTCGGGTGGTGCCCCTGGTGTTGGTCCTGCAGCGCCTTGTACTCCTGCGCGTACTCGTCCTTGATCATCTCGTCCTCTTCTTGTACTGCAAAGTACAAACGTATTCTGACGTACGTCACACTCGAGTTCGTCCGGTTCTGGCCAAACGTAACTGCGAGTGTTGGCTTCTGTGATTTCTTTGGTGTTACTGAGTTTCACTCAGATCAAGAGATCAATTATGTTGTTCTTTTTGCGTGATGACACGTTGCACACGGTTCTTACAAGATCAGCAGTTCAACTGTGCCGTGCAGTACTGCAGACTAAGTTTCACAATGGCATTTCAACGAACAACTTCAATTTCCACAAAAGGAGAAATCATGCTTCAACGAGCCATGAAACAGATCTACACACAATCATGTCCACAACATGTACGACAGCAGAGTTTGTTCACTCAAGAAAACTCGAAACACCAGGTAAGGGGACCAGGGATTGGGCAGGTGAGTCGTTCTGTCAAGACATTGTCGGCATTCAATCCAAACCAGTGGTACGCAGTGTGCAAAATTGAGAGGGAGTGTGCACCAAGGGTGACATGCTGGGAGGTGGACAAGAGAAGATAATGAAGAGCTCTCAAACATCACGGTCCATCAAAGCGCGGCACATCATGCCTCGTGTGGGCGGGAAAACCCTTCATCTCTGGACTGCAAACAAGCTCACGCTTACCAGTCACAACACGTGTTCAATACCACCCATCACGACACAGCTCCACTTGTCCAATTCAAACACTTTCCCAAAACCTAAACGGTGACGACGTCCACAAAATGACACTGACAAAAGTGCAGTGATGCACAAATTTACACTGTGATACCTTCGTCATCAGAAAACCATCCTTTGGGTGGGACTTCAAAAAATCACAACACGATTAGTAAAATGCGTTCGAACAATCACAGACAAACCACCTTTTCACGTTGTCGTTACAGGACGACTTACTCAACTGAGACAGTCGCCCAAATCTCACCGAGCCCACCCAACTTGGTGCGTTTTTGTGAGACTGACCAGAACTCATGCGAGAAAGACCCGTGCGCAATGCACAGAACAGCACATCTGGCGGGGAGGTGAAGGTCAAGGCAAGTCCATCAAGTCCTATGCACAGGCCAAACCAACGAAACGAAATAAATGCGGCCATTACGTTGATCGCCGAGGTTGGGCGCGGACGAGCTCCAGCGTCCCGAGCGCAACTTAAACAAGCCTTTGCCGAACGAGGCAAAGCGGCCGACGCCGGACGGTTTTTTGTGCGGCGAGCTGCCGGCGCGCGTGGCCGAGGCGCTGCGGGGGTGGCGGTGCCGGTCCAGTGGTGGCTTACGGTGAGAGCTAGAGGCACTGGAAGGAGCAGAAGTGGGCAACGTACCATAAGGTGGCCGTCTGCGCACCGTGGGTGGTGTCTGCAACATAGAACATTTATTCTGCTGTCAAAACAGGAGTCAGAGCAGGAGTGTTGGATACATTCAGCGTGACGAACACCAGTGGTGAACCAGAAACACGCACGAAAGGCGCACACCTTATTTTGATGCTGAGGAGACACATTCTCTGCACTGTTGGAGCGCCCGATGTCAGGAGACTTGTTGGGCGAGGAGCCACCGTAGTGGTTGAGAATGGTGGAGGGAGGGCTGCCGGCGTGCTGGTAGTGCCCTGGCAGCGTCGAGGCGTAGTGGTGATTCACTGAAACAGAGAACAACGCGTCAGAACTTCCCACCACGAAATCATTCACACGGAGCGAATGCACAGGCTGCTGACCCACCGTCATTTCGTTTTCTTTCACGAGAAATATTTCTGCAACATGGCTGCACTGACCTGGCGTGCTGGTGGCGCTCGGGTTCGGAAGCATTCTGTGGTCTCCAGCCTCCACAATCTCGAGCCGCTCTAACGGCTGCACAAACGAGAAATCAGTGTCACAACAAGAAAAGCCAGCTCAACAGAATGCTGAACGGGTTTCGATCACCGATTCATGTTGTAGTTTTTCGCCCTTACACACCTCAGCAAAGCATGGCAGTTCGATTTGATCTATTTGAGAGCAGCGGGTGCAGATTAAGGCAAAAGGAAGGTGCGGTATTTACGTTGCGCGTCGGTACCTGGTGCGCCGCCTCCCGCGCCATGGCGTTCTCGTTCGACGACGACGAGTTGTGCGTCGAGCTTGAGTCGCTCACTCGATCCATGTCGTCCACCGTCAATAGATCTGCAGCACAAGTCGTTCGCCTTCAGTCACGGTTGCCTCAGGCGTCAGACAAGTCGCGTGTTCACGAAATGAAAGCTTCACCATCTTGTTCAGCGCGTGAAAAACCGCCCCCAGGAAGTGCTGCCACCTGCAGCTAAGAAGCGCAACACGAACCCTTCCTGCCTTGAGACGTGGCGATCATCTCCTCGACGCGTCGGTACTTCCTCATCGTCCTCCGCAGCTCCTCGATGTGCCTCTCCTTCTCCTCGTTCGCCGCCATCAGTGACTCGACTGCTTTCTTCAGCTTCTCCACTTCGGTATCTGCACGACACGGTCAACAAATTGAAGCAAATTCATTGAAGCAAATGCGTTCACACTGTGCACAGAAACGGTCCCCAAAAGTCATCTTGGATTGATTGAACGCAGTAATTGCTTGTTGTTCGCCATGGAACTGAAACTTATCCCAATGAACTCCTCAGAATCGTCTGTCCAACTTCAGCTCAAGTCCAAAATCTGATGTTAGATACTAACCAAAGCGCCGATCCAAGATTGATGTACGCATTGAAAGATCAGACAAAATATGAAGAGAATTAATATTTACGAAGGTCCACAAGAAATAGGCACTCACTGAACAACCCATCTTTCTACACCAATTGCAACGTGACAATCTTTTGACAAAAATGCCCCAATTTCGCAACCAAATGGCAGAAAATCAGTGAATTCCCGCAGGTGATTTGGATTCAAGCGAGAGAGAAAGACCATGCATTTCCCGGACACTACAACCTGAAAGACAATAGCTTCACTACAAAGTTGAAAAGAAGCTGAAGGAAAAGCTCGTTTCACAACATCCGCCCAACCACAAAGGTCCGAGGAAATCTATGAGAAACAAATAGCATTAGTAATAATTAGTCAGCAATCTCTGCACAATTAGTTGTTAGCACTAGTTGAGAGTAATCCTGCAAGCTCAGGTCCAAACGTCGCAGCAGCTTACGTTTGCGCTTCAGACGTTCCAGGGTTTTCTCGCGCTCCAGAGTGCGGTCCTTGAAGCCGTCTGAAACAGAATCAAACCTCCTTGTTGTGGCTGATAAACACCCGGATCAACAAGCGGTGCATTCGGACAAAACCGTCGTGCTTGCAGGCCCCTTCTCACTCCACAGATGAACATGAAGTGTAACTTCTCGTTTCCTGGCAATGCGGCATTATATTCTCGTCCAATCTTTGCACACGACGTGGCAGAACAAGAACAATGGACACAAACGGACCTCAAACAAGTCTCCTGTCATGATTCGCAGACTGGAAAAAATATTGCAACTGAACTGTTCTACAGGTAGAGGATTCAGGAGCCGAAGTCGAAGAGTGGAGACTAAGGTCGTTATTGAGTCATGAACCACTCGAGCTGGATGAGATAAACGAGTTTTAATCGAGTTACCTGCAACTGAATGAAGCTACCAAACAACATTAGTATTTACAAACTGAATAGTTCCAAATCCCCAAGACAAGAAGCAGTGCAATCCTCGGAGAGTTCACGGTGTTTGAACTCAGGACTCGTGAAGATCACTGAACCGTGTGGAAAAGTTTCTTTCCTCGCGCTTTTTTCCTTTGCAGATGCGAAGAGTGCAACTGGTGCACACACAGGCCCTCCAGAACCAAGGATTTGCAACTATCCCCTTTTCAATAGAGCTACAGTGCTTTCTGTTCAACTATGTACGTGTAGTTGCGATCTACAACAAACGGCTTGTGTGCTACAGTTAGTAGAGAAGCCCCGCCCCGCCCGGTGCCTGCTGCGCCGACAGCCCCGCTCCCTCGGCAGAGCGCGCCCCCGGCGCTGCCGTTACCGGCGGCGTTGGCGTTGAGCGGCTTCCTGCTCTCGTGGAAGGACCAGCGCCTCCAGCTGTCGCGCACCAGCTGCGTGGAGCCGTAGCCGCGCGGCAGCGTCAAATACACTGAAAACCACGCCAAGCGTCGTCAGGTCACCTCCGTCAACAACTGTCCACACCACCTTCGCTCAACTTTCCACGCCACAATCACTCGGAACAGACTTCTGACGCAAACTATACGCTTTGGCGTCTCTGGTTCGGGTTCTGGAGCAGTTGGAAGCAGCGCGGCGCTCACCTGTCGGCTCGCCGCCGCCGCCGCCGCCGACGCCCGACGTGACGGTCCCGTTGCGCTGCTTCGCCCGCAGCTCGGCGCACTCGATCGTCTTGTCGTTCAGTCGCGCCTGCAGCTCGTCGATCTTCCTCTGCAAAACATCGTCAAAGGTGGTTTGTTGAAAACTTCCCAGGCTCGCAGATTGGACGCGCTTCAGACTCTCTGGGCCCGCAGACTCGAGTCCAGGTTCGTCCGGCAGTCTCCGTAAGCACACAGGTAGAGAGATGTCACGTAAACCGAATGTGCAAACATTTGTGATACAAAGCGTCTGGTTTGGTCGAGTGCAAGACTTGTGCGCAAGATTCCGGGGAAGGGGGACCTGTTCACAAGACATGGTAGGCGCAAAGGTGGTCACTCCTCTGACAAGAACACACCACTTCCGCTTTGTCAAGACGAAAATCTTCAGAGATCTTATCGCGGAAAAACATTTCAAAGCTGGGATCGAGCTCTCCTGGGGCTTCTCAACCAGTGTGCGCGTGTTTGCTGATTCCTGGGCTCGGTTCGTCTGTCTGGACAAGCCTCGGTCATATGGCTTAAAAATTTCACAAACCTACTCGATCTATCACCACAAGAAATACGGTGAATCACTCAAGGCAGAGTCGACTCACTGGCCCTTTCTTTCCGACTCAACGGAAGCAGCTCCAAGACCAAAGTGCGGTCTGGAAGGATTCTCCAGCGAACCATCTGTTCTTACAAATTACACGCCTCCCACCACAGCAGTCGAGCCACGAACCGTCTCAGAAACCTCAACAAACTAACCTCGCAAAATATTTGCAAGGTTTTATTTCGTACCAAGCGCATCACTGTGTAACCTTTTCTCTTGACTCCCCAAAACCCGAAGTTATTTTCTGGGTATCTTTTCGGAAAGGAAAACAAACTTGGGCCACACAAGTAACAAATTTTGCACAGGTGTTACTCAGCACACGTGCGGCTACAGATGCATTTGCAAAGCGCTGCGGTGCGGAGGCACGCGAACACTTCGGGTTGTTCCTGCTTCACCAAGCCTGACGCCAATTACCAAATTCAGGGCTTCTGTGCTGGAACGCACGGGAAATGTTGTTTCTCGTTCTGGAATATCAACGAATCCCACTCGTACTTGAGGTGAGCACGGAAAATGCTTGTTTTGGGTCAATTGAACACCCAGATGCTCGAGATCCGTAGAAACAGTAGAAAGCAAAAGACACGTCGGCGAGTTTTGGAAAACGTCGACTTCCAGCACATCCGGCAGTGGGGATGTCGTATGAAAGATACCACAACTCTTACCCGAGCGAACCAGCTTTTGCCACAGAGCTGAGTACAGTGAGACGGCTTCAGGAGCAGAATGTTCAAAAGAAGCCAAAGCTATCTTCATGCCAGCTTCTGGGGCATGCTATGAAAGCTAATGAAAGACTCCTTTCAATAGGTTCTTGCTGCACTCACAAAGTGAGTAATGAACTGAGTCTGCACAAAGCCATTGGGTATGAGTCTTGCATGTGAGGCACAGCTAGCTCTGATGACTGCACTGTTTTATCTGTGGAGGAATGGTGCTGGCAATGAAAATGCATAACCACCGTGAGGCGGTGTGGGTTGCACAGGAACCCGCGCGGGCGTGTGCAGGGCGGGCGAGACATGGACCAGCCGGCGACTGGACGAGCCGCAGCGCTCCAGGTTTACTCACGGCTCACCAGTTTCCAGTGATACACACAGAAATGTCGGCGAGTGCAGACCGTGAAATGTGGAAATGTCTCACAAAATGTGCACCAGACGAAACTGGACTTACAGCAAAGGATCAGCCCCCCCCCCACACACACACTCATTTCAAAAACCTTGTGGATTGAGATACAAGTCACAAACTGCTTTCAAAATGAATGCTGGATGGGTTGGTTCACTGGGCTTTCATGCAAAAGATCACATACGAGTCTTCTAATTGTTTTATATGTGCAGCCTAAAACACTATTTTGTTATATCCCTTGGGCCCCCCAACCCTGAAATTTTTTTCAGTGGATAATTATCAAATTCTGAGCAAAGAGATTTTCAGGGGGGGGGACCAGACAAACAGAGACAGAGACAGACAGACAGACACACACACACACAAACTCCTACCGCTGGCCAAAAAAAAACAACAAAACCGCTGGCCAAAAAAAACACCAAACAAACGGCGATGGACGTACGAGTACAGTAGTGCTCCGTCACTCCCCCCCCCCCACCGCCCTGTGCGAGGTTTGACATGATCACGGGGGTATTTCATCTTTTCCCAGTCTCCAGTCCTGGTTGAGCCTGCAGCACAACCCCAGTTGTTGACCACCTCATCGACACGATCCTGCGCTCTTTACTTCTGATCAAACACCAGTCAATCGCTGCCACAACGACTTTCGCTGGATCTTCACCCCTTGCTCTGGCGAGACTGCGCCCTGGGTAAAAGTCCCTTCTCTGAGATGAGGTAAATACGAGTATGCTCACTTGTTGTCTGACTGTATCCCCCCTTTCACAGTCAGTTTCACCTTGGGTTCGAACTTTCGCGAGTAGATGTACGTACCTGGGACAAGAGCAGTTTGTCCTCGAGGTCCTTGCGGTCTTTCTCGCAAGAGGCGAGCCGAATTTTGAGGGTTGAGATTTCAGCCATCAGGTCCAGCTTGTGCGTCTCGAGGGCTGTCCGACTCACCAACTCCTGAAAACACAAAACACACGCGAGCTGTGAACACGCTCAACACAATTCCACTGCCTGCTTCTTCCGAACCGTCGTCATGATGATCGGATTCTTTCACTGGCCTCATCGGTTCATGTTCATGATTGAACGAAAAGCAGAGGGGTCAGCCATCGCATGTTGATGACTCGTGAACGCTTTGCCCAACATTAGTCATGACGGTGTCACAAAACATGCTTCATGTCTCTCGCCATGTTTTCAGACCGACTCGCATTCCAGACGAAAAGCCGAGTGAGATCGATCCATGTCAAGTTTTTAATCTGTGCGAAAAGTAAACAGACACTTGGCACTTCAGTAGTCTGTCCGTTTTCCTCGTCTGAGAAACACGGAGCCCACTGCCCAACTTGCTCACCTCCATGTTGTTGATGCCCGGCATAGCTCCACACCCTGATCAGATCCGTCTACTCTTTCGTGTGCTTTATTCGTAAGTAAAGAGGTCAGTACAAACTTCCTTCACAGTTTCTGCCCCCGCATGGCCGGGAAGGCCCGAGCAAGGGTTTCTTTGTCCAATGACGGCAGCTGCTCCGCAGCAACAGGCACCGCACCGAGCACACACACCGGCGCCTCAGGCCGCGCCAAGTAGCTGCTCGTTTTACACACGGGAACGTCCTGCCATCGGGGGAGTTGTAACCACGTTCTCCCCCCCCCAACCCCCACGGTAAACTGCCCCCCACCCCACACACACACACCTACCTGTGGTGATTGCACTAAGCCCGGGCCTTGCTGGGACCGCCGGCTTGAAACTCTGACTCAGCTTTTGGCGTACATTAAACTTGCATTTTATGGGGTGGCAGTCTTAGCCAGACACTCCCCACCTCAGTGAAAACATATTTGGACAAAATCTGGTGGGGCAGAATCTCATGAATTCAGCATTTGGCTGTCAGGAAACTGACTCGTACGTCGTAATGGCACCAAGCGCGAAGGCTTGCCTTCGGGACCGCACGCTAGAAACGGGAGCTCAGGGAGAGAGTTTCTGGCAACTGTGTCTTGATGAACTGGACCTGCTGGTTTCCCAAGAACAAAGAAGAAATCTGGAGGAACCTACCCGAAGAGTCTGCATTTTTATCCGAAGAGACTCCCTTCCAGCATTCTGACCCAACTCGCAGCACACGCACGACCCCTTTGTTTGGCCTACTTGGGTAATGCACTGCATTCGATGTTCACGTTGTTTATTTCTTCTCAATAGTCGGACCCTTGAACGAGGGTATCAAGCGTTTGTGAACACCTCTTGACACAGAACATGTTTACCTTCTCTAAAGGTGAGACATGCTGCGCGCAGTGGTGAAAAAGTTCGTCTGGAGCACACACCAATTCCCCAGCGAACTTTTCGTCTCTGTGTCACACAGTCCGGCGGTCAAACAAAATTCCACCAAGGCTACTTTTGCGTGAAAATTGACGTTTCACTTGCATGCAAATCTCAAACCCGGCGTGAGAGTGAACATTTTGACCACAAACGTGTTTCTCAGTGCATGGCTCTCCTGCATCCACAAGACACAGCAACCTCAAGGCAGAGGTCAGTTGAAAATCACTTCAAAATTTGAAAATCACAGGAGAATGTGCAGATCGCGTGATGCTCCCACCACTATCGGGTATCGCGACACTTTCACCCTTGTGCACGAGCCGTGAATGGAAAATGACCGCACTCGGTGCCGCCTGTCGGGTCACTAGATCTCAACAAGTGGACAAAGTATGTTTGTTCGTCTTTTTCACCCACCTCCATCAATCTGTGAGGGTGCGTTGAGTCCGCTAAGTTAACTTAATTATTTCCTTACACGGCATATTGCCTTTCTGGGTGCAGCGAACCTATCATTTTTCAAAACCCAATACACAACCTGGCACACTGACACCACCAGAATGCAAAAATTCACAAAAGATACATGACAAACGAGGTTAACTTGGAACATTTATCTACTTTGTCGGGGATTTTTTGCCCAGTTCATGAATGTCACAGCCTGCAGCCAACTTTTTTCGTTCAAGTAAAAAGTGCTTCCAAAAAGCGTCAAAAAGGTCCAGGCCTTCGGGCATGGTATTTTTATAGACTGTTCTCCTTGGTAGAAATATGGCCTTGGCTTTTTCTCCCACCGGAGAGCTAACTCATGCTGACCTCATGTGTGCGTCTGCCAGCCATCACCAGTTCAAAACACACACGCACACACACACACCATACAGTGTTCACATGCAAGTTCAGACCTATCCATTGCCAACCAAACATTGTTCCCGTGCATCACCCAGTCACCTGGGTTTATGATTTTGTGATCCCTTGATGACACTGCTATTTCTTGGCCATTGCCAAGACTAAGTGGGTTGCAGAAAGTCTCCCTGGGACACATTTCTCATATTTCACTTGTCAATCAAATCCCCCGTTATTTTAAGCTAATGACAAGGTGGATCCAGACTGTGCACCAAAACCTTAATTTTACAATGCAGCTCCAGGGGTATGAAGCCCTGTGCTGCAGTTGTTTCCCACCTGATAACAGCTTCGATTGAGCCTGAAGATGCATAGATAGTGGAGACACCAGTTCAGTGATACAGGGAAGGTCAAGGACCAGACTGCCATGGTGTGGCATGTGGACCTGCACATGTTGAGGAGTACAGGTTGACTGGCTTGGCAACACCGTGATTGTTCAGGTCTGTCACCCATACTTGATTTGATGTCTACCTGGATACCAGGTACATCACCCCATACCATGTGCGTTGCCCCAAGAACAGGTACAATTGCACCTGGCTCACTATCTGGTTTGTCTGATCCTACGCCCCCCCCCTCCAGTTGGGGTACTAACACAACTTTGACCATCCCCTGACCCTCCTCCTTCCCTGCTCCTCAGAGAACGCAATGTCGCTTGTCCTCCAACTTCATGAATTTCCTTCCACATCCCAGCTGTATGAGTGGATGCAACACTCTACATTTGTTCCTGGCGTGCATACACACTCACACACACACACACACACACACACACACACACACACACACGTACACGCCGCAGGAGTCAATCCTTTTCAAGACTCTCCGGTTGTGCACAAAAAAAATAGCTCCGTGGAGCTCGCGGTGATTTGAACATTTGAACTCAACCAATCTCAACAAAACTGGTACCAGCGTGATACCCTTGAAGAGCAGATTCAGAATATATATATATTACCTCAGAATTCAAAGAATAAACCACTCAAATTGACAATTTTCCACTCGAAGCAGCACAAAATGGCAGCGTTCGATT
>JAAUXT010142193.1_pt1 | contig 21019 bp, 21 predicted proteins | sample 7278171 | NCBI WGS metagenome assembly JAAUXT01 (sample SAMN14350112, study PRJNA611818) | marine sediment metagenome | isolation source: surface marine sediment (1.8m) | place: French Polynesia: Moorea | collected 2018-08 | reverse complement strand
GTGCCGGTTTGTTTGACGGCAAAGAAACTTTCTGTAAACTTTTCTGAATTCGATTCTGTGTTCATCGGTTCCTTAACCAAGCCGCGGCTAACCTCCGCCCTACCACAAAAATTTGTTTCCCCCCCCCCCCCAAATTTTCTTGATGTTGGAGTTTATCCTCTCCTCCAGGATTGGACCTTGTGGATCCGCTCCAGTTTGGCGAAATGTTTGTGTCGTGACGATTTCCAGGCTAAAGTGGAGCAAAACCAAGTGCCTACGTGATCATTCAAATTAAGTGCCAAACTGTCACAAGATAATTTGAAAAAATAAACCCTGCAAAATAGTTTTCATCACACAGTCCATTTGCCGACTTTACAAGGCACCACAAGTAAAGTGCTCTTCAACTTGGTTGTTGTTTGAATGCTGCACAAAATTGAACCGAGAGAGAATCTGGAAGGAGCGGCAACCAAATGGACAGTGAAGAGCGCCGCCGCGTGGGACATGCGGTTTAATTGAACGAAGAAAACGGCGTTTCAGGCGAGCAATTACCCAGTCACTTCAGAACATTCTTGTCACCCTGGACACTGTTTCTCACTTGATCTGGTGCATGGCGCTGTTGCTCGAGCGAAACGCACCAGTGCAAGAAGCAATTATCGCGCAGAACCACATGCCATGAACAGCTCAACTCTGCTGATGCCTCTGGGTGGTGAAAAAAGAAAAGAGATTGCGTGGAAATTTTCCCTGGAGCATTCAAGATGTCTCAGAATTTCTTAAGACTGAGGCGACATACCCCATAGTTGAGTCTCGAATGTTCGCACACTCGTAAAAAATATCCCTTCAGAGAATGAAAGGACCGCCAGACACCACACACGTACAGAGGACGGAAAGCTATATTCACAGTACCTTTTTCTTGCTGTTTGTGAATTCTGTCGGTTCGTTGGAGAAAACGCAAGGGCAACTTCCTTGAAATACACAGGCTCAATTACCCCAAGGAAGCCAGAAAGTTCGAGGAACTGTGTCCTGCAAATGGCTTCTCCTGCCTTATTGCTGCAGCTGTGCATTGGAATATGACTGCTTTGCCAAAGTGCAGATTTATCTTCCCAACTGCAATTTCCACGTCGCACGTGTATGGAAGATTTTCCACTGTTGTGCACCTGGATACACAGGGTGGAGATTGTGCCACGAAAACAAGTACCGTAGACGCGGCATCACTCAAAGGCGGTGATGGTTTCCTCGAACACGTAGTGCGTGCCTTGAGACTGAGTGAGAGTCAGAGCCAGGGCCAAACTAAACCCAGAGCGAGCCAGATAAACACATAAAACCAAAATCAAGGAAAGAACTTGAACCAGAGCTTGAACCAGGGCCAGAACCAGAAGCAGAACCAGAACGGGAGCCCGGACCAGAGCTGGAGCCAGAGCCAGAACCAGACAGACAGATATTCTGTAATCTGGACCACCGATTGTCAAAAACGGTTTGCAGCCTCTGGAGACAGTTACAAACGTCTCGAACAGGAGGCTGAGCGATTTTCCTTCCTGCGCTGCACAACGGAACAATTCTGTAAAAGCTTTTTGACGGGTGGAGTCAGGACTTCAGTCCGGCTTCTGCTCCCTTTGATCTGTAGAAGACTGAGAGATGCAGCTCTAATCCAATTAAGCCCCATTCTCATGGATGCAATATTCCAATCCATCTGGTTCAAATGTCCAGCAGGTGACAGCTGCTTTCCATCAAACAGATCCCAAGAAAGACATAGCTGTTGCTGACAGATCACAAAGACAGTCGTCATTACGAGACAGTCCAAAGGATCTATGTCTGGATCCCTTCCAAGTTCAATTCTGCTCAACTGACTTGTCATCTGCATTTTTATGCCACTCGGGTTCCCTTCAAACAGGAGAAACGTGTTTTTCTTGATGTCATCAAGGATGCACCTGAAGGCCGCCGGAAGTCCAACCCACTTCAACGTGCACTAGCTGTTGCCCCTCAGCGGTTTGTAAATTTCCGTCTCTGATTGGGACGGACTGCGGTATGATGGAGGGGTCCTTCACAGAATCCGATTTCCCAGCAAATCAATTGGAAACAAACCTTCACCCTGAAAACAAAAGACGGTCCACGACCGCACATGTCTCCTCCAGCCGCGGCCCCCGTGCACCCATAACCCTCTGACGCTGACACTTGTTGTGCGAAGTCCCTTTAGGGCAAGCACCATGTGGTAGTGCAGCACATGGCAAGGTGGATGAAATATCCCCGGCCCCCTCCCCCCGCCTGGACCCCCCCCCCCCTTGGCCTGGACTTGTGTTTGCATGACTTGTGGAACACAAGGAGGACAAGGAAGAATCGATGACACTACCGGCAAGGGACTTCGCACTGCAGTTGCCTTGAGCACTGCTTCTTGTTGGTACCTGCGCACCTGCACAGTGTTCTCAAGCAGCATCATGCACAAGTGCTGCAGAGACTGCAAGAGCTTCTCCCCTTGGTGCACGTGTTGTTCTTCCGGATACAAAATCACATCTTCCTGTTCTCAGCTCGGGCATCAGAATTCCGCTGCGAACAAATTCGATCAGACGCCACGGGCGGAAATTAACCAGTCGCAACGACGCAATAAAGTTCGGACGCCACGCAGGTGATTTTTGGCTTCGCTGCGCCCTGCTCAGGAAATCGAGTTTTTATCACAAAGGTTTCGCCGCAAGCGTATAATTCCCCCATTTGTTCTGGGCAACCTGCGTGTTGCGTAACACCCGCCATGTTTGAGACTGACACCCCGGGCAGCAGAACTCACTCCAGAATGAGTCTCGAGGGTCCGAACCAGCTCGAGATTGGTTCTTTGGGGCCGCTCTCAAGCAGAACAAAGTTTGTGCTTTGGTACCAATAAATTTCTTATTCTGTGGAAGAAAGTCGAAAGTTTCTTTTTTTCAGAACCGAGCTGCGGACTGTTGCCTTGTGCAATCAAGCGAAAGATTTATTCTGTCTGCAAGAAGTGACAAGGAAAGGAAACACATTTGCTTCTTTAAAATGATCTATGCGAGCAAGAGAATGTTAAGCTGAAGCAATTTCTTGCCTGTGTTTTCCTGAGCCTCAATCAAAAGGGAATCAGGATCCATTTGCATAAAAAAGCAAATCAGAGGGACAGACAAGCACGGTTAATGGGCAGATAAAGCAATGAATTCGATCATAGCTTCACTCTGCGCGTTTCAACAACGCGACGAACAGTCAGGGGAAGTTGAGTCCCTCCCTCCCTCCCTCCCTCCCTCACTCACTCACTCACTCACTCACTCACTCACTCACTCACTCACTCACTCACTCTCAGCAAACAGAATTGTGGGACCGGGATTTGGGCCCTGGACCATTGTACCTGGCCCTGTTCTGAAAAGTACAACGTCAGAGCAAAAAGACGGTCTGCAAACGTGGCATTTGATGGTTCAGTGGGCCACTTCACCTTTCACAACTCTCCCCGTGGTGTCCCGTTCGACACATCTCCAGACACTGCGAAGCTCCCAGTCAAGACAAGAAGCCACGAGGGAACCGTCAGTTTTACGCACCATGTTGCATTTTACGACTGAGCAGAACGCGCACTCCTCCCCTGCCTCTGCCACAATGCATACAGAAAAGCCTATTTGGACACATAAATTCATCGAAATAATTAGAGGGGGATCAAACATGGTTGTATAAACGTTGTCCTGGCATGAAGTTGGGAGCACTTCTCGAGCATTAATTCACAGCTGCATGCAAACGAACGGACATGTTTGCTCCTGAACGCATTCCGCAAATTTCTGTGCCGTCCCTGCTGGGTGCAAAAAGTGCATTTTGCTTTGTTGAGCTCGTGCTTTGTTCGTCCCCATTGAAAGGAGTGGACCGTTTGAATCTGAAAGTACCTGCGTGTGGTTCGATTGTGTCTCCCCTCTCTCGCATGTTGTTCTGCAAGTTCTCTCTTTCCTGGTTCTCGCTTGGAGGGGTCTCCAGGATCAGGTGCTGAGGCCCTGATCTACTCGGTACAAAGGCTCCTCCGGTTCCATCGCACACTGAAGAACGCAGCTCGTTTTGCGGGTCACCAGCAGCAAATCGAGGGATTGTGCATTTTGACTGCGGACCGTTCTCTCAGTCTCCGTTCAGCGTGACAGTCACTGCATGTGCAGAGGCCAATCCAGGGACCAGTGTTGACCACACAAAACCGCCTCACTTGGTGTCCACCACGTCACACGATCTTCGGTCTGAAAAAATCTTGTGACAACATAATTTTTCACAGCATGAAAATATTTGTCAGAATTTGTTTCGACGTGCACACGAGTTTCCCCTTCCCATTGTCATGTTTGTCCCTCAGCTGAAGTGACAAATTTTGACACATCTGATTGACTGCTCAACCAGTGTTCCTGGTGGCACTTTCATCTGGAGGCCCAGGGAAATGGCCCCAACAGCTTCGGAGATCTGCAATTTTTAAGAGCAAGGTCATTGGGAAAAGTTGTTTCCGGTCCCTTTGGTTTCTGAGCGATTTTCTGCGTGGATGGAGTCCCCCTTTTACGGACGGGATACTCGTACGAGGCTAAACCTGGACGTCCAGGCCTGGAGGCTCCGGCTGATTCGCAGCTCACAAGGCAGACAACAGCTCTTCATTTGTCCATTTACCGGCGGCGAAGCGTGATGCTGATAGAGATTCTCTCCTCATAACGCACAAGGGGCGGTTCGCAAGTTTCCAATCCTCTCTCTTACAAGTGCCAAACGGCTGGACACAAACGACTCGAAGGGTACAGATCGGTGCTTTTGTGTTCCAGCAGATTCTAACGTTGAAAATCAAATGCGAAACTGACGCTTAAGTGTCCGCAGGCTTGTCGATGGTAGCTGTTCCCACGAGTTGGAGACTTCTTGTTCGTCATTCTTTCCTGAATGGATATTGAAAGCCTTTTTTCTGGACCACTCAATTTCAGGATTTTATGTGGCGTCAGAACGATCGTTGGTTGACCTGCACATATATTTGCTCGGACGGAGCAATGTGAGTGTTCACAGCCATCGAACCCGTCAGATTTGTTCGGTGTGGATCTCTGAGACCCACAAAAGTGACTCAATGTGAACAAAGAGGAAACTCTTGTTGACAGACAAAAGAGATTTTGCAAGTTTAGAAGTTTCCAACCAAGACTTGGGTCGTGTGGCCCGTGCGCACAACGGATTTGCCAACAACCATCAAATTGGCACGTGTGGCTGAGTTCGATGCATATCGTGCCACAGCAGTGACAAGCCAGAACCTCACGAGAGCGAAATAATTTTATTGTTTTCACAACCCAAATTGGCACAATTCTGACGGAAATAAAACGCCTCAGTCAGCGACAGGATCGGGAATTATTGAAACCCCCTTCGGAAACTTTTTATCACTCTGTTATTATTGACGTGTCAGCGGGCATTCTTCATATCTGCTATCGGCGGCAGGGGGAGTTACAGAACAAGTAACGACGCAATAAAACAAGCCGGAATCTTGGCATTTCTGTTGCAGTTCTGACGGGTCGAGGCGTATCAGGACCGCCTTGGAGAAAGTGCCGATCCCGAGAGCGGCTGTAGATCTACATACCGCAAAAAACACAGTCCGACAGGGGACTCCCAGAAGAAGTTTCTCTCATCTTCTTTCCGCACCAAAGTTACGATTATCGGGCTGCCGGCACCGCGTTGCGGCGAAGCAATCCATTGCGCGCGGTGGTCGCAACCCCGCTCGCTCTGCATCTCCATCATCGCCTGATGGCTCTGGGCACCACAGCTCCAATTAGGGAACCATTCGTAAACTTTCGGGCGTTTCTTGTCAACAAATCGCCGCCACTCCATTACTCTTGACAGATGTTGGGGGAACCTGATGAAACTTCTTGGAAGCGCAACTCAGCTCGTCGCGTAGGTCAGCGTGGACTGCTGCTTGGAGTGTGTGGAGCGTCACGGTTTATGCGGCTTGGAACGAGAATCTGATTCCATGGCACACTAATCTCGCTCAGAACGGTGATCTCCCATCGGACAAAGCAAGAATACCACCAGTGAAGCGTCTTCCGCTCAGATGTTCAACATTACCAAGTGGAACGCAACAGAAACACCGCCTGCTTCCATCTTGAAAACAACATTTCAGAAACGGCAACAACCGGATCGCAGTTCCCAGAGGGTCAGTGTCCGAAGCTGATCAACTTGCCGACGGTGTTTTGAAGTCGGCCAATGTATTCGCTACAAAATGGAAAAGCGCTCGGCATCACTCCAGGTCAAGCTGAGCCAGCAAAGACTTGGAAACTTGCTTTTGTGGTTGGGGAGATTGCATGAATAGACCATGAAGTTGCAAGTCCCTGCTGAATTACGGAATGAAAAGACTTCTGCCCAATTTCAGAGTTAACACACAGAAACGTGAGAACTTCACTCGTTAGTGTTCTGACAAGTACAACTGCTTGATTGGCTTTCAGTGAATCAGGCGGATCAGACGGGATCGACTCGCCAACGAAATGTGAAGGCGAATTTTGAGTTTCAGAGGCGCCTGTCGGATTTCTGAGGAGAGAACATCCAGAGCATGGCAAAGCTGTCAAACTGTCAACTGGTCAAAGTGACGTCCGTCTGGAGGAAGCGAAGTCGTCGGCTGCAGCTGCTTTTGTGCGGAGCCGGGCGCAGAGTCGACATTGAGAACAATGTCGTCTCCAGATTGCAAAGCAGACAACTCTTCTCTGACCTTCATCCTGTTGCCACGCCGACATGCAGGTGGTGCATGGGCGTTCCTTCAAAAAGAGAACCAACAAAATGACGACAATGAAACACGGCGTGTCTGTAGCTCATTCTCTGGAGACTCGACTATGGTGGAATTTCCGAATCTAGACACCTCGGGGACATGGTGAGAACAGTCACCACCCGGGGAGTATTTCACACGTCTGGAGCGGAACATGCGCGAGATTGATTCGAAAATTATCCCATTGTAACGGGGGCACACAGCGGGGGGTCGTTCCTTAAGAGCTTCCGCATCGCTCATTAGATTACACAACATCTTAGCCCAGGAGAGAAGAGACATTTGCAGAGTCGCGTTGCTTTTCTGCAAAAACAGCTTTGCTTCCCACACTGATCTTCCATCATCCCCTCCCAAGGCGCAGCGTTTCAGAGATCTGTTTCCTGGCACAGAAACCCTGCAAACATTCTGTCTGCGCGGGCGCTCTCAACAGCGTTGGTGGCCACGGACGCGGACAGCTCACCCACGACAACCCGCGACATGAGGTCCGCCGACCCCATCGTTCAACGGGGCTTTGCGGAGAAAAAGGGTTCACTTGTTTCATCAAGAAGAGGAGCCAGAATCAAACAACCATTGGCAACTAGGAGGAGGTTGGCTTTCCGTGACGATGGCCCAGTGACCTTGAGCGGCCTCGGGTTGGTTTATCGCCCAGGCCAGAATATTTTGGCCACTTCTGTTCAAAGTCTCTTCAAAAATCAAACACTATCCGCATCAAAGCAATCGTACTGAGTTGTTTTGGATGTAAATGCGAGCGCGTGTGAAAAGTGATGGACCCTTGTTGCCTACAAGGCCATGGTCTTGTTTCAATAAACTCAGGAGAGAAATTTCCCTTGTGCAACTTGTGTGGAGTGGAAACGTTGTCATTCAGCCTCCATCCAATCTTGTTTCCAAGGACAACACTGACGCCAACGCTTTCAAAGAGAAGAGAGCGACTGCGGGTTTGCTTTTCTGCAAAGGTGAGGTGATGAATTGCAGGTGTTTTCGTTTTGCCGGTCACAATGCACCAGGCAACAAGTTTAAAATTAGAAATTCATCCTTCCAGCTCCCCCCCCCCGGGAACAAACCGCACAGTTGCAGCTCAAAAAATTAGCTGCATCTGGTTGGATGTTCATCTGACAAAAGAGACATCAGAACTGCCCTGAGTTCCAGGGTCATCTCCAGCGGAGGGCTCTTGGATGGACCTTCGGTGATCGCGAAAACGGAAGTGCGCTTTTTATTTCATTCCTGTTCGTGCCAACAACAAATCAAAGAAGCGAGGACCTTTGGAAACTTCTGCTGCAGAAAAGTGCTTTCGATTTCGTGAAGGAAAACTGCAATACCGTATTCGTCGAGAAAATGTCTCATTTCCTTCACCCTCACATTCAACACCAAGGTACGAATCACCTACAATCGATGTGGAATGACAGATTTCCACGACATCACTCGGAGGAACCGGAACACGGTTCTGGGCTGGCTTCAGTCAAAGAAACAGGCATCGATCGTTCTTCGGTTATCGGAGCAGATTTGTCGTGAAACGTTCGGTCCTGGATGTCTCGACATTCCCGCTCACGGTCTCCCAATCGATCACCCCGACTCCGCTTTCGCTGCTTGTGGGAAAAATGTCAAAAATAATGTTAAGTTACGAGTATCGTCTGTAGGATTTTCTGCCCCATTTCACGTGAATGATACGTTTCTAATTCGCCGGACGAGTCAGGCCCGGGATGGACGGGCCTGTTTCAAGTTCACGTCTGAAGCTCAAGCAGATTCATGAGAATCCTCTTCCGAGACTCCCAAAGTCGCAACTGTGCGGTAGAACACTGTTGTAGCGCAGACCGTCGCGTCTGGATCCACCAAACCAGCTTTTTGCACGAGTACCGCCGGTAAGCACTCACTCTGACGAGATCTGCATTGAATTATCAAGGGACCTTCACTGCGTTCAATAATTCCGCTTCTAATTGGCAACGATAAAAACCAAGAATCCCGAGAGACTCTGTCAAAGTGAAGCAGCAGCAAGAGATCTCTCCGCACAACTTTGTGCTGAGAATGAAAGGGAACGTTGAAGGTTCCAACTCTTTGATCAACGCTTCCATTTGAGCGACGCGCCTTGAACTCCACTTTTTCTCACAAACTTTAGGCTTGATACAGAGTTTCGTCACACTTCTCTCAAACAAACGCTGGGACCAAGACTGAAGTTGTTGTTTGTGTTCCGGCTGAATATGCGTCAAAGGAGAACAGCTTGCAATCCCTTTTCCTGCCAAAAAAAAACTTGCTGTTTTTGCGAACAGTTGACAAGTTTGTGTCTGTGTTCTGTAGGATCAGCTGAATATCAACAGGACGTTGTCAGCGCACGGAGAATTCTCATGAAATTTCAAAGTGACGTGAGGCCAACCTGATGGACCAGCGTCGCGACTGTTGTTCTGATGAGGGTTTTCTTTCCTCCACGGCTCATCCGCAAGTTTTTTCCGTGGTTTTGGGCTTTTATTGAAGTCCACTCGACTGCGGGCCAGTTTCATGAGCTCCAACCTTTCTAGAAACCGCGGGTGTGCAGTTCTGAACGACTTTGCCGCTTGTAGATCACACGCGGAAGGAGACTCATTCCACAGTTGGACAGCCAATATCAGGGGAAGGTCAGAGGTGAGACAGGAGGTGAACCCGGGCACCTTATCCAGTGGATCCACCCTGTCTGTCATGCACTTCCAGGCACTCCGTCTGTTTGAACCTCTCATGCCTTTTGAGTACAGAGAATCACCTCCCAAGTTACTGCCAACGAGTTCGACTCCTTCAAGTGACCCACCTCAGGCTTCAAGTGGGAACAGGATTTCTGTGGACATTTCTTGCAAGCCCGAAGCTCCATCCCTGGGGATCCCTTTCGATTTTGTACTGTTGTCACATTTTTGATTGAAAAGCATTCAAACTAAAACGAAACGTTGTGGTACTCTGAGCTGTTCCACATATGGAGGGAGTCGCGTTCGAACGTTGGACACCTGCCATGGGCAGCATTTGCTGGAGTGTTGGAGATGAACCAGTGGACAGTGAACCAGAGCCGCGAGACGGGAAAAAGGACCAGTCCCTCCATGACCACCCTTCCTGTGGCGCTCGACACGAACTATGGACCTGGTTGGAGGTGCATGGAATCAAAATAAAGTTTTACAGCAGATACTTGAGAGCATCCGAGTGATTGAATAGCGTGCGGCTGAGCAATCAAGTGAAGCTGTGTTCTCCATTCCGAAGCAGTGAGAGACTCTTCGAAGGAGCTCTCAGGGAGGGTGCATCCTCGAGGACCCCGACATAAAGTACACTCACGGTCATTTCAAGTGCTGGATAAAAAGCCCGAAAGAGCCCGGCGAACAGCTACAATCAGAAGCCTCGAACCCCCAACACAACTGCAGCCCGGATGGTTTTGTTTCATTTACTTTCACAGTGTTTTTGATTATTGTTGACGACGTTATTGGATTTGGGTTTGGTGATTGGGTTTGCCGTGAGTGCGCTCCGAATCGAAGGACGTTCCCATTTACACTTCTGCAGCATTGAACCCCGGAACCGCAGTGAATTCCTGGAATGTTCGGCAGTCTCCAAACAACAACAAAACAGAACTTCGTCCAGGCTCGGTTTTTCTGATTCACAAAACAAGAACAAAAAAACAACTTTGCTCGAGAATAAGTTCGATGAATTCTGAAACAAACACTCGCACCAGAAGGGTTCATTGTCATTTGTTGCTTTGCTGCGACTTTTGCAGTCCTGAACGTTTCAATGTCCGGGGCAGGAAACCACGAGAACAAACTGTCTGGCAACAGCTGACGAAGTGTGATGCCAACGGTTCCAATGCTTCTCAAGCAAGAACACGCGGCAGGTTACTCAAGTCTCAGCTTTGTGCCTGCCTGGTGATGTTCACCAGTCCGGGTTGCACGAAAGCTTCTCTTCAGGCTTCGGAAGAAGGTCATGGCTCTTGAGTGCGTTTTGGAGGGCCTCATTTGTGAGACATTTTGACAGGGTTTGGATGGGTTCAGGCAAGAACTTGTCGAGTAAGTGAGTGAAGACCGAGTTATGAAATGTAATCAGTCACTTCGACGCTCACAGTGTGTCAGTTGTGGCCCTTCAATTCATGCAACATTTGGAACAGGTCCGCAGAGGGTTCCGCGTTTGTTGTGAAAACTTTCATGTGCGCAACATTTCCGGCTTTCTTCTCTTCTTTATGGCACTGTAGTGACTCTTTTTCATTCGAATCGAGACTTCATGAGCTCATAACCTGATGATTTATTGCAAAAAGCGATGAAAGTTTATTTCCATCACCCGGAGAAACCCTTGGGTAGAGAGTTTTATTGCGGCAGCAGAAATCGGACAGGAAAATCCCGCGACCTGAGCAACTCTGACATTTGCGTGATGAAGGACAATTGCGACGGGTTCAGTGCAGTCAGCAAGTGAACTTAACTTGTAAGTACAACTGTTATTACCTCGGTCGTGACTTTTGAAAGGGGAAACGGACGTCAATTTTTCGCCTTTTGCCTTTTCCACTTGTATTCAAGAACATAAATTTTTCATGGAAGTAGAGATGAAATTTGAACGCAATGGGGCTCTGTATTTCCAGTGAGCACATCTCGACACCAAATTAACCACAAGGGAATCTTCAAATGAAGCGCGATACACCTGCACATCACATCGACTCGTGCATCACCGAGCCAGCAACAACGCGAGTTCCTGATATTCGCACGCAACTGCACGACTGCGAATCAATTGGGCAAGTTCGCAGAAAACCCATGGCATGCGCACATAGACGCACGGGTGGAGGCTGAGACAGAGGCAGACACTGAGACAGAGATGAGAGATGCAAGGGCAGGCGCAAAAGCAGAGGCAATGTCCTGCACACAAACACCAGCTCCTGGTGGTGGGGCCGTTCCAGGACAAGACTTTTGGACCGGGTGAGCGACCCGGTGGTGAGACGCATCTCAATCTTCTGACTCATACTCATTGACCTTCAGGCAAACCCACAGTTGCAGATGTGTTGATTGTTATGAAGCTCATGAAGCTCTGATCTCAGCAGGCATCCTGTGGTCTCAGAGCCGTACATAAGCTTTGGGCTTCCTTGGTTCCACAGGTTTGAACAAGTACCAAGAAGAGCAGATAAAGAGGCGGGGGTCGGGACACCGACAAAGGTTACATCAGGAGCAGAAGCAACATCTTCACCTTGCAGGCCTTGAGTGATCCTGACTCAACTTTGTTCACGAAGCAGCAGTGCTTCACCTGATCAGAGCTTCAAGCGACGGTCAAGATCCCGGCTTGACCGCCTGACCTCAAACTGAGATGAGGCTTTGGTGTGATATATGGAAACTTGGGATGCGCCAAAAACTTGTTACTCTGGTGTTAAGAGTGTCTGAGCTGCATCAAAAGTCTCGCAGAGTCAGGACCAAAAGCATGTGAACGAAAGCGTGCTACTTACAACAGCCTGAAACTCCTTTGATGGAAAACGAGACCTGTTCGTCTCAAACGCAGACACCGTGAAGCATGCACGAAGGCGAACTTGATGGGGATTGGGTGTGAAGGTGGGTGTGTTAAGAGCCGGAAAACTCAGCGTGGTTCTCACGGAATAGTCCCAGAGTGATCGCCCCGAGGTTCTTCCTGGAATCGCCAGGATTGATGGTCAGTGTGGTTGACTCCCATTGAACTCTGGATGCGCGCGGTCGTGAGGCCATCGGAGGGCAGATCGCTCCGTAAAGTAGACAGAGTGAGCCGATCAACTCGTCATCAATGGTTGCAGTGCGATGTTATCGACAAGAGTCATTTGTCTGGCAAGGAAGACCATGAGAAGTGACCAAGTCTAGTTGACAGACAAAATGTCCCCGTTTCGGCAAAGTTTCCCAAGATTGACAATTCCCATTAGTTTGAGCCTCAACAGCCAGAATAGTGAGGGCTCTCGAAGCACTCCCTTGCTGAGTTTTTCTTTGGCTCTGGGGAAAATTTTTTGGCTTTGATAAAAAGTCCCAGTGGCAATTTGCTGATGAACGTGACATTTACCAAAATGAAACACATATCCCGAATTGGTGGAGACAACGACAATGCGCGTGCATGTTTTCGCAAAGGGAACAACATGAGCAACGTTTTGAGGACATGAGAAATAGGCAAGGGCACAGACAATGGGGGTGTATCACTCGCGCATCGTGAGGTCTCCAGACACTCAAAACCGGAGAACAACTGGTGCGAGTACAGCCAATAAAATTGTTCTTGAGGCTTGTTTGTCTGTGCCACCAAACTGTCAATTACCACGTATGGAAGAAAGGTCAGGATGTGCTAAACCTGCCCAATGTCTCAAACATCAACATTGGCAGGATAAAGTTGGGAAGAAGGCGTGTTTGGGTGGAGCCCTCAGTCAGTTGTGGACTTTGGTCTCGACAGGCTTTCTTCAGGCCTTCATTCCTGTGTTCTCAGCGCCGCCAACCCCACGGGCCTCGAGCCGAACTGTGCGAGGGACACACAAGCAGAACAGGACAACCTGTCTCCATTGCAAGCTGATGCAAAGCAACTGAATGCTGCAGCAATGCACATGAAGCCACAATCTTGATCACAGGGTGAATGACAGCGAGACAGTCGAACGCTTCACGCACAAGTGACCATCGTTGTTTGTGCCAATAAATCAATCGTGGCATTCATGTCTTGTATCACACAGTCTTCAAGTGAAATTCCAATTTCATCTGAGCCTCCCACAGCTACTTGGTAACCCACGGCCATTGAGGTGGACACCGTGCAGCCATACACAGTTCGTTTTTGATGGATCGGCTCATCTCTTTCCAGACGTGGACAGTGTCAGTCCACATGATCATCCCTGTTTATCAAACACAAACATCTTTTGGTGTCCGAGACGACCGTCCATGGTGTTGTCACGAGAAGCAAGACTCTTCCCGATGGTCTCTTTTTGACTGTTTCTGCGCGCTAATTCTTTCGCTCTCACGGATCCAGGATCGGAGTTGGATGGAATGTTGTGCAATCGAACCACCTCCAATCAAAACCTCAATTGCCGTTTCGAGCACACATGATTCTTTCCCACTCTCCTCTGAAGCTGCAACTTTGCCCCAGCTTCAGGTATGTAAAAATACTTGCACCCCTCACTCTGGGCTTCATTCACTGAAGCTCAGGTAAGTACTAATAAACTACACTGAAACCCATATATGTATGACTCTGCTTTTATAACCCAGTCTGTGGAGACAGGAGGGATCGGCTCCTCTCTCCTGATGAACACTGTGAAATGGTTCACCCAGCTGAATGCCAACTGAATGATGCTGGCCTGAACACCCATACATAACAGGAAGAGGGGCTCATTGTGATCTCTGCCGGCGTCTTACCTACGGAGGATCCAAATTAGGGGGGAGGGTCATGGAGGGTCTCACCTACAACTTAAAACTAACCGAAAAAGGGAAACCATTGTGTCTGCACTTCTGCACGAGGGGCTCTTTAGTTTTGAGGGGTTCAGGACCCTGGGTTTCCTGGGTCTGCTGGAGTCCGTCTGGTGTCACGCATAGGGCACCAGCTTCGGTCATGAAATCATTCACTTTGAGAACAGAACAAAACAAGAAGGTGGAGGAAGACCATCCCGGTTTTCCCGTTGACACCTGTTGACCTCAAGGCAAAGTGCAGCTTCTCCAGCTCATTTGAAGTCGCATCTCCTACAGCAGGAGCAGTCGTGGGTGTGTAATCTTCACATTGGACTGAGTTAAGATCGTGCCTGGTGACTTGCTGACAACTTTGCATTGTTGCTTCTCTCCTTTTACAAAACTTTCAAACAAGCTTCAAACAAACTTTCACAAACTGTCGAGATACGTCTCCTCTCTTGTTACGTCTCCTCTCTTGTTTTCGCACAAAGCTTCAGTCTTTTTGCGTCCAACACAAAACTGGTTCCCTGATTCCAACATCGACTTTTTTTTGCCCAAGAGTGAAATGATCTTGGTCGATTCACTGCACGCCTCTCAAAACACTCACCATAAAAACCCGACGTCACCCAAAGAGGCAGGTGCCCTCAACGAGCCAACTTTCAACATCTGGTGACCAGTTAGTTTTTGGCTTAGTGTTTTCTCTGTACACCACCTGTGTGGAATTCCACCAGTCCGCAGGGATGTACAGGATCTCAAAAGGAGAAGGGAAAATTGAGAGTCAATTGGTGGCAGACAAAGCTTTTTCTGCACACCTGGGATGCCGACAACGCTCCAGGAAGCTCTGGGCTTCTTTCGTTTCATTGTTCGCTCATCTCATAAAGGTTGTGCGTGCATACGCACGGAGACCAGCTGGGTTTATGGGTGAATCTCGTGTATTTGGAACAAGCAGCTCAGAAAGCTTCACGCTCTGTCCTTCGCAACGATCTGCGACAGTCTCTCCAAGCACCAGATTTCCCTGGCATAAACTCATCGATTTCCAAATGTAGCGCGTCTCTTGTTTAAACAAATCGTTGTGGTCCGTGGCAATCCGGAGTGAGGGTCCTTCCGCCTCGGACCCGCCAAGTGCAGATCCTGCGTCACTCCCGTCAGCGGGTTCATCCGCATTGACTGACGAGGCAAACTGAGTACTTACTCGCCACGGAAACGGAGAGTGTATCAAATGTTCATTTGAAATATTCCAAACCTGTCACACAAAAGCTCCTGTGGCAGATTTTTGGAAACTGTTTGCTGTGCGATTACTCGTATACAACCGCTGTCTCTGCTGCTCAACGCCGCCTGTGAAACACTCAATCTTTTCGGTCACGCTCAACGCGATCTGCAGATTTCAATGAAAGTGAGTTGGCATCAAGAAGCAACTGACACCAACATTGTTTTGGTTGAATTTGACGTGAAATTCTTCCTTTGCCTCGTGCACACCCAGTGTCAAGACCGCAGCGCACGCACCTTTGAAGCAATATACTTCAGCAGTCGTCAAGCTGTTCGACTCGTTGGTTCGAGTCGCTCATGAGAAACGCTCGTAAAAATTCGAAGCAGATGTCCAATGTAAACATAATCAAACTCATGCCACAGCGGCAACGTTTTTTTTTTAAAAAAATTTGTATTTGCCGACCTGTCTTCGGGCCTTGTCTGTTTCTGAACAATGAGCCAGAATCACCATCTCGTACCACGCGAAATACACAAGTGTGTGTGTGTGTGTGTGTGATGTGCAGTGTTTGCGTGTGTGTGTGTGTGTGTGTGTGTGTGTGTGTGTGTGTGTGTGTGTATCGCCTTTCATTCATGCGCCATGGCACAGCACAGAGCCGCGACAGATCGAACAACGAGCACCTGCAGTGCCCACAACTCGCGCTGACTGTTGAATTCATGAATTGCAACTTGAACGACCAGGTCCAATCAAAGAAATGACGCTGGCCAGAAGAAGCATTGTGAACGATACGAAAGAACAAAACAGAGCACGACAGTTTATGTCCAAGTGTGGTACGCAGCAAAACAACAAAACTGAAAACTTCCGTCTTTCCTTTCACGATCTGCAGCGCAGCTGGGGGTAGTTTTGAGTGGTTGAAGTGACAAAGTTGTTCAAAAACGTCTTCGTGACTATTCATTACACGTGTATCTGCATACCGGACATATTCCGCACGTGTGGCTGTTTTACGGACGGAAACTTTGGCAAACTTTTGCATATTTTGCAGTTGCAAAAACCTTCCCTTGGTTGTCAAGTCAATGCGCAGAACCTGCATGGGTGGCGTACAGGTGCGCCGCAGCCTCACCTTCTTCTTTGCGACCACACAACCAGTACGTGCCCTGATTTGGTAGGAATGGGTTCCTACACTGCAGAAAGGGTTCTTGTTCCCTTGCACAACTCTTTTTCCTGGGAAAAAGGTCCTACGTTGTGTGATTCTGGAGGAACCATCAGTGTGTGTGTGTGTGTGTGTGTGTGTGTGTGTGTGTGTGTGTGCCCCAAGCGTACAGTGTGTTTCCCTCGCGTAACAAGCTGTGTGCGAGCTCAACATTTGAGAAATGAAGTGTAAAGGTGAAGGAAGTCACTTGTGAATCACTAATGGGTGAATGATGTGAAGCGAACAGCTTTCAGTGGCTGTGCTTTTTGTCTTGTTCGCAAACACCTTTCCGAGAAGCATCTTTCTGTCAGGCTTGCACGGAGCTGACTGCATGAAGACAAATTTCGTCAACGCCCAAAACGGCTGGGCTGAAGAGTCCAGACTCAACAAAACTTTTGACGCACGGGAGCACTTTCTTCTCTGCAAAAGAGGTTGCCAGGCCGTGACAATTTGCCGGAGAACCTATCTGACGTTGACAGGCAGGTGCTCGCCGCCTGTTTTGTCAGGTTTCCTTTCCTTTGTCAATCCAATTTGGCAACTTGGAATGGCAACGGTCACGTTTCCAGATGGCATGGTTGTCAGCTTCCAGGTGGCCTGCGTCAAATCACGACACCTCTGACAGCACACCTGCTCAGAATATGCATAGTATCGCTCGTAAGATTGCGAGGCCATTCCCGGCATGCATGACATCGGCGCCTTTTGTTGGCGATGCGCCTTATCAAGTGTTTTCACATTTGCGTTGCAAATGCCCTGGGCACAACGTGAAGTCTCAAGTTCAGCAGACTCTCTTTGCCGTGGACACCCATGTGTACACGGCATTTTGTCCATGGTTGACAGAGTGTCCACCTCAAGCAGAGTTGTGAATCTTTATGAGCTTGGCTATATTACCTTCCTGAAGGTCAAAAGGAAAGGAAACCCAGAAAAAGCTATATTTAAAAGACAAAGCTCAATTACTAACTCTTTCAAGAAGTTCTAGGTTGTAAAGAGATACAAAAGAAAAGATCTATAGTCTCACCAAAATAACCTCAAAAGTTGTAAAAATAATGGGAAAATAAAGTAAACAAAAATATTTGAAAAAATTTTGTGGACTGTCCATAGCAAGGAGAGAAAGTTATCCTTAATGCTAGGAAACAGTGTCCATGGTCACAGAGTTGTCCATGGCAAGCAGAGTTTTTGGCCAAAAATGCATGGTGTATCATCAACTGTCCACGGTTGACAGTTGTCCACGGCAAACAGTGTCCACCGTGAGCAGAGTCTGCTGTAGTCGACTGTGCTCAGTGTGGAATGAACTTGCACAGCAAACATTCTTGAGACTGGGACAATTCACATGCTAACAGTTGTTTATTTTTTTTCAACTTAAGAAAGCTTTTGCCACAACGTTTGTGAGTGGCACAGCTCAAAAACGTCCGAAATGAATCATTTACACCCACAGCACGGTGCGCCACGAAGCTTCAAGCTGTCAGTGCGACAGCAATTTGCGCTCACACAGACAATTACGGGGAGTTGGTAGATCTATTAACGGAGGTGCGTTTCCCGGTTTCAACCTTGCAGAACATTCTTCAAAAGCTTTGGCGGAAGGAAGACAATGGACGAGGAGTCCCAGAATAGCAGGACCGCGCAGGAACTTCGGTGACGAAGCAGAGGCAATTTGTTGGGAACTGCAAGTGCCCCACCACTGCCCAAGTGTGAAGGTGTGTGGACATGCCACAGCCAGGACTTCTCGTGCTGTGCCACCGTCTTATGATTCATGGTTGAACCTGGGTTTGCTTGCAGACGCTTCGAAACGAACTCACCTGTAGTATACTGGATCAACTTCACTCGCGACATCGTCCAGGCGCCCATCACAGGCAGAAAGGCAGCTCTTTCTTCACGTTCCTTTGCCAGGCAAACCTTGAGTCAATTGACCATGGAAGAGAAGAACCTTTCAACGAAAGAAGCCAGGGTCTGTTGCGCGTGTTTCAAACAAAGGAGTGATTCATGTGGAGAGGCAACACCTGGCGAGTTATTGTGATTCAAACGACAGGAAATCAATCGGTCAATGAAGTTTTCAGTCTTGCTTGTCACCTTCCGCGTTTGTTTGGCACCAAGGGCACCAAGGGCAGAACACCAGAACACCGCATTCAGGGAATTTCCGGGCACTTTCTTCGAAATTTAGACTTCCACATTCAGATCAGACAAAATTCAGCCTCAGCACGAATGATTTGGTTCACCAAAAGGACGGACCAGCAGCGGCAAGAAAAGGAGAGGGAGTTGTCAGTGGGAAAGTGAACTGCACACGGGCCATGGCATAGTGCAAGCAGTTTTTGACGACAGCCCATAGCAACTCGAACGTCTGTTCTGTCCCCAAATTCACTTGACACCGCGATCCTCGGCTAATGACTTCTCGTGTTGCAGCTAGGACAGATCTGGTTCCTGTCTGATCGCTGTTTGATCAACACCAGCCAGGCTTGATATAGTCTGATCGATTCATTGTTGGAAATTGTGAAATGTTTTTGGGATAATCAAAGAAAACGTCACGCAGTTTGAAAATGTTTGCCCTCTTCGCCCTGCTGATCACAGTGGGAAGCTCGGCCGTGCAAGGTGAGAAATGGGTCTCGAGAGTTCTTGGTCGTTTGGGTTGAATCACGGACCAGCTGCAGAAATCAAAATTTTCTTGTCGCCGAAGTGTGTTGTTGAATATGAATTCTCTCTCTCTCTCTCTCTCTCTCTCTCTCTCTCTCTCTCTCTCTCTCTCTCTCTCTCTCTCTCACACACACACACACACACACGTGTGGACACGCACCAGGGGCAGGGCCAGGTCAAGGGACAAGGAACCCGAACCCTTTGCCCATGAAAATATTTCAACTCTTTCTTGTTGTTCCGCGAGTCGTCACATTTTTTTTGTTTCCTGCTGAACATTTTCGAGATCATTGGGATTCGGACTTTCTCGGTGGGACCCCTCAAACAAATGTACCTTTCTGTGTGACACACACCTTTGCAGTTGTTGATTGTGTTCCAGTGTACTGCATGTACGTTCGTGTGTTCTGCAACCAGCTCAACTCATTTCCGTTGTTCCAACGTTGTTTCTCACTCAAGGCTGTTACTGGTACCCGCCGTATCCGCCCCCACCACCACCAGCGCCCCCGACCACCACCACGACGGCGCCGCCTATCATCGTGCCCATCAGGAGACCAGGTAACGACGCCGCCGCTTTGTCGTGTTGCAGGCTGCTTCTACCCACCACCGTCCCCAGGTCCGCCGCCAGCGCCGCCACCAACCACCACCACACCACCGCCACCAACCACCACCACACCACCTGTCGCGGTTTCGCCCAGGCGGCCTGGTGACGATGCTAAAGCTTTGTCGTGCAGTGTGCTTGATGTACCATCGCTACCGTTTGGATTCCCTTGAGATTCCCTCACCCACGAAACAACCAGACACACGGAAACTGAAGTACTCACTTGTGTACTCTCGCACCAAGCCAACTACCCAATACTCACCTAAGAACAAAACTGGGCACTCGATTGTTTGGCACACGTGTGGAATTTATTTTTCAAGGACAACATTTTGTGGTCAGAGTCCACATTGGTACAAAACTCACAACATTTCGCGGCATGTCTTTGACAGATGTGGACATGGAACAAGGTGGAGGGAATTCACCCGGACTCCCCTGCCACTTTCCCTTCATCTACCAAGGCCTGGTACGTTGCCCCGACCGCAGACATGACCGCGTAGGTGTGTCGGTTGAGGGTCCTGTTCCTGCAGTGAACCTGGAGACCTGAGCTTCTTCTCCAGAGTGGTGCGGTTCGATGCCAACATGCCTGCAAAAGTTCACACAATTTCAAAGACGTGTGTTAAATCAGACAAAGGCGAACAACGTAGCAGGTTGTTCCACAATCCACTCGGAGTGGAGGAAGTTACGCACAAGAACTGGTCTCCTGTCGCCCGCACAGGAAGTAGGGCCGAAGCCAAGAGGGCAGCTTGCCTGGGTTGAAATGCAAAAAGACTGCAAACAACTTGAAATTTTGAAAAAAAATCGCATCCGCAGAGCAAGTGCAACTCCCGGAATTTTTCTTCGAAACAGTATTTCTGAACATTGTTTGTCGGCCATTTTCACCTGCTCAACGAAGACACTCAAAGGCTTTCAGCTGAAACAGATGTAGCGGACTTGAATCCCCCTCCCCCGCCCTCTAGTCTTCTCGGCCAGGCTGGGTGAATTTTGCGATGGCAAATGTGCGTGGCCTGGTCGAGTGGACCCTTGTTGGGCGCCGTTCGTTGTGCGGAAGGAACGCGGTGTTTGTTGCAGGTGTACTTCAGCTGCACGATGGACGGCAGCCCCGACATGCCCTTCTGCGCCACCACGTTCGACATGGACACCGACGACCAGTGGGGGTTCTGCCTGTCTAAAGGTGTGCGGAGCTCTAACATGGAGCGTGCAAGTGCATCCATGTTGAAAACGAACTGTTCCACGCACTTCAGTTCTCCCGGAAAATCCGCAAAACAAGTTCAACCCATTTGTGCGCCACAGTTGCAATCATCTCACAGGCAAAAGAGTTTTCACTTGAAATTGGGGGGCGCCGCCCCGGCGGGGGCGGGGGGGGGGGGGGGGGGGGGGG
>JAAUXT010106290.1_pt1 | contig 21026 bp, 8 predicted proteins | sample 7278171 | NCBI WGS metagenome assembly JAAUXT01 (sample SAMN14350112, study PRJNA611818) | marine sediment metagenome | isolation source: surface marine sediment (1.8m) | place: French Polynesia: Moorea | collected 2018-08 | reverse complement strand
CACGAACGCTCGAAGGACTCCTGTGCAATTCTGTTGATGTGTGTGTGTGTGGAAACACCCCTCCTCTTGACCTGCATGCCTTCGAGATTCAACATGATATCACGACACGCATGAACGTCCACGGCAAGAATTCGTTACCTTTGATGGGAAAAAAGTTGGAGGACAAGGATTTCGCCATTTCTGTCAGACTCACCTCAGAAAGAAGTGGCCAATGATTAAACAATGGAATGCTGAGACCTCGATGCGCCTTCACTGCATCTTTTGTTGCAGTCAACAGGCGTTGCGTTTACTTGTTTCTGCCTTTTGAAATTGAACTGAAGCTGTTGCACATTTGCACTGCGTGATCAACGGATGATTCATCGATGGATGGTCAACCAGAGCACGAAATAAGACGACGCCAATAGCCCCAACCTGACTGATTCAACGAAGAGACATAACATCACAGTCAAATCCAATTTGCTTGCAGGAAATATTGAAGATTCAAACATTAACAAACAAAAGTGGTGCTTCAAAAACAATATGTGATCGCAACCAAGTTGACCAGTGAATGGCCAGCTGTGTGGCATGTCAACTTGAAAGGCGATATTGAAAATGGTCAATATGAAAATGTCGTGCAGACTTGGCTGCACCAGCTGCTGAAACTCAGTCGCCTTTGTTGGAAACAGAGGTGATTGAACCAATTATCAGATCGGTTTTGTTTTCCACAAAAGAAGAGACGCGCGTCTCTGACAGCAACGAGCGTCGTCCGAATGCGCTGTCTGTTTGGGGACCGCGTTTTCACTCGAGACTCGCACTCGCATTTGGTCCCTGATGTTCTGTTTGAGGCCTTGGATGTGACCTGAAGTCTCTAAGCACATCACCTGCAAGCAAACAGATTTGCTGAATTCATAAAGCCTTGGTTAGCAAAGCCCTGAATTGGTCTACAGGTGGACACTCCCTTTGATACTGATCACGTCGAGCTCAGACTCGTGTTCACGGAAGCTGAGTTCAATGCATCGGAAAATACACAGGTCATCAGTGCTTCTGACCGCTCCACAATTTCGCGGTTGGTGACCTTCCAAAGCTATCAGCAGGGAATGCCTCTCAGCGTGGTCTTCAACTTTCAAGGAAGGAAATTCCCAATTTGGGGCACAATGCTTGTCACTTCTGAAGTACTGGTCAACATGATGGCCACCTCTTGGTTGATGAACATATTTGGACGTTCATTCACCATCGACCTTGCAGTTGGATATCTTGAGTTGGGTTAATGTGTTAGGCTGAAGGAATGTCACTCGGAGTCAAAGCATGTAAAACTCATGTACGTCTCTGTGATGGTTCGTTTTCCCGCAAACTTTTTTCAGGCAACTTGATAATGTGCGGAAAGGGCTGGTCCCCAAATAGGGTTCCCCACTTTCCAACCCATTGTTTCTTGTGTGCAAGCTTTTGGATGTTTCCTTGCCTCCAGCAGTTTTTACCACGTACTTGATCTGTTTCACTTTTGCGTGTTATCTGTCTTCCTAATCTCCACTTAAACGCTTCCATTTGGGGAAGTGTCAACACAGCCACAGGCATTGCCACGGGAAGCCGCCGTCTGACGGCACCGCTGCCACGGCCAATTTACGTGTTGGTTCCAACACTTTTTCTTTTTCTCAAAGAAACATGGTGATTATCAGGGAAGCGCCTCACATTGTCAGCTGTGGCTAAATCACTTTCTGCATGTGTCACGATTGCCGCAACAGGCACTCGGACTGAATGGTTGTTCCGAGCGAGGTCACACAAGAAGATCAGAAAACCTCAGGAATCTTTGTGGGAGAAGCCTGTGGAACCTGTTGGGTATAAAAGCATGTACCACAAACTGCTAGTTAGAAGAGCATGCAACAGAGTCCTGATTGACAATGCCCCACCAACCCGAGTTTGACAATGTTTGCTCTGCTTTGTGCAACACATCCCCAACACTAAGGAGCCTCTTACCTTTTCAGGCTGAAAACCAATACTCAATATTTACATTCGGCCAGAGGGCTGCAGCAAGCTCAAAATTCCTCTTCTGGGATTGTTCTTTATCAGTTCTTTCACTGCTCCAAAAGCCATTTGTCGATGTTGGGTATCACAGGGAGTGATACCTTTTCGGACAGTGCGGGAGCGAAGCAAAGAGATTTCTTCTGCAACACAATGTGTTCAATGGCTCGAACGGGCGATTGGTCATCCTCTGCCTTTGATTTGTGCATTTGAAACCCTTTGGTCACACAGACACCGGACTTAACGTCTCTGCTTCCTTTGAAGACACACAAAAAACATGTGGGTTGAGCTGGAGGCGTCACTTTACGCGACTCGAGAGCGCTGTGTGCGCCTCCAGTTTGATGTTCAGCGATTCTTCTGTTTGCGAGAAGTGAACATGAGTTGTGGTGAACTTGTGTCACTTTCACAATGACACGTTTTTCAAGGAACACGAACGAAATATTCACTAAATCAAGAAAAGGAAAGGGTTGGTCTACCCGAGGGAGAGTGTTGAAACTTGGGTTTGACAAAAAACAAACCAAAGCCCTCTGGGGAAATGAGCAAGGAAAACACGTCAATAATTTATTGGAGATACCCTCGCTCTCCACATTCCTCATTCCAAATGCGAAGTGATAATTGCATGTTCCATCCGGCTCCATTGATTCGGTCTTTCCTCCCGCGGCAGCCAATGGCGGGCCGGGACGCGGCCCACCTGACCGCGCCGCCTTGTGCCACTGGCGGAGCCTCGCCTCCCAACCTCACAACAGCCGCGGCCCGCGCTCACTCAGCACTGGTGTCTTCACTTCGCACGCTCTGTTTTCTTCACACAGCGCAGCAGTGCAGAGACGGTACAAAACGAGCCTTGAAACTCGGGACCCTCTCACCGCCTCACTTGGTCACACGGGACATACGAGGATCGACCCCGAGAGCCTCTACGTGAGTAGGATAAAAACTCATCCTTCAGGACCGGAGCTACACGAAGATCATCACAAGACGGTGAAGCATTTCGCTGGTTTTGTGCACGCTGAAGGATGGCAACAGTATCTTGACTGCAGGGGACCAGGCTGTACCGAGAAGTCGCGAGGATGGGCATTCCTGGAGCGCGGCGCGCCGTTTCCTGGGAGACGTCGCATTGAGCGGCGCGCACAACAGCGATTCATGCGCTGAAGTCACCGTGATTGATGCGAAGCCGTCGCATTTGTCTGTAATGACCGTTTAAAGCGAAGAAACATTGCATTTCACATCAGATTGTTGAAGCCTGAGTGAATGCGTGCAGCATTAAGATATTAACGGGACTTAGTCACTGACCGCGGCTGAACCGAGGAACTCATCTGTGGGCTTTTCGTCAATCAAGTCGGGGATTTTTCAAAGTCACACAACGGAAGCTCTGACACTTCAGCAACGGCACGGAATTTTGGTTGGATTCATTCACTTCACATTGAATGGAATTGGACGCACATGTGGACGATATTTCACACAAAGAAAACCCTAAAACATTACGAAATCCTGTGCACACTCCATTTTGAGAACGTTGTCAAATCAGCGGCGACTCGTGCTCAGAATTTTGACGCCTCGTGTTCACGCATCGACACTTGCCATCTGCGCGTTAAACTTGGATATGATTCAACTGTTTAGGTGACAAAAATAGACAACTGTTTTTGTGCACAATGGCGCAAATATTTTGGATGCTGTGCGTTGCTTTGCTGTCATCTGGGGCGGCCCAGGAGTCCCCTCCCTGGATCTCTCTGGAGTACACGATGGACGAGGAACTGGATCCAGGCACCTCTGTGGGGAACCTAGCGGAAGATAGCGGACTGTTGGCGACACCACAGGGCGACGACGCCCCCACTTCCTCTCTGCAGTTCAACTTCCTGCAACAGGACAACCAATTCCAGGACCTCTTCGAGTTGGAAGAAAGGTCTGGCTTGCTGAAGACGGCGCGCAGGGTCGATCGAGACGCCATCTGCACCAACGCCGACAAGTGCGACCTCGTTCTGGACGTCGGCGTCGTGGGTCAGGACCGCGAGTCTTTCGACATCGTCAAGGTCACAATTCATGTGCGCGACTTGAACGACAACGCGCCTCAATGGAGTCAGGTTGAAGAAGATGCACCACTGCGAATCGTCGTCCCAGAAAACTCCAACCCAGGCATGACTTTTTCGATACCCAAAGCTCGAGACTCTGACGCCGGCGCCTTCGCCATCCAGAGATACCGATTCGAGGCTGACGCCGCCGCTCGGGCCAAGTTCAACCTGAGCGTCACGCACGCCGCCGACGGGTCGGTGGAGCGACTGAGCGTCGTGCTGCTGCAGCGTCTGGACCGGGAGGACGAGGGCACCTACTCGCTGCAGGTGACGGCGGTGGACGGCGGTGCGCCTCCGCTCTCCGGGACCCTCGCGATCCAGGTCGTTGTGCACGACACGAATGACAACAGCCCCGTGTTCGAGCGACCTACGTACGAGGCGACGATCGCAGAGGACTTCCCCGTCAACATGACCATCCTGCAAGTGCTGGCGCAAGACGCTGACTCGGGTCTCAACGGACAGATCGTCTACTCGTTTGATCCGGACAACGCCGCGGACGAGTTTGGTATCAATGAGGACACCGGGGAGATTTATCCAACACAGGAACTCGACTACAGGACGGACAAAAATTCCTACAGGCTGACGGTTGTCGCACGCGATCGAGGAGAGAATTCCGTCCCCGCGACAGCGACGGTCACGATCCACGTACTTGACGTCAACAATCACGCTCCGCGCATCCGCGTCAACGCACTGACGTCATCAGGTGAGGTCGAGGCTCCCGAAAACGCTCCACTTGGCACGTTCGTGGCGCACGTTGACATCGAGGACCCTGACGAGGGTGCGAACGGAGAGTTCACGTGCGTACTTCCGGACCCCGGGTTCGAGCTGGAGCGCCTGTACACCACCATCTACAAAATCCGCACGTCGAGCGTGTTTGATCGCGAGAAGCAGGCGTTGTACGTGGTGCGAATTGAGTGCGAGGACCACGGGTCGCCGCCGCTGCGCTCCACGAAACAGGTGCCTATCACCATCACCGACGCCAACGACCACGACCCCGTGTTCTCCAAGCCCGAGTACTTGGCGAGCGTGCAGGAGAACAACGCCGTCAACGCTCCTGTCATCAGGGTCAACGCCACCGACAAGGACTCGGGCGAGAACGCCCGCATCACGTACGAACTCCAGGGCGACGAGATGAACTTGTTAAAAATTGACCCCGATTCAGGAGTGATCACCACCAGAGGGCGTTTTGACTACGAGGCGTCTCACACGTACGAGTGTGAAATTGTTGCCAAGGACAACGGACGCCCCGCGCGATCCGCCACTGCAACGCTCGTTGTCACGGTGATGGACGTCAACGACGAGGCGCCGCATTTCACCCAGGAAACGTTCGACTTCGCGACGTTCGAGAACCAGCCAATAGGAACTGAGATTGGATCTGTGTCTGCCACTGATACTGACACGGCGCCCAACAACGAGATCCGGTTCTACATCGACCCGGTGTTCGGGTCAGCCGACACATTCTCCATTGACCAGTACACGGGACTCATCAAAACCACCAAGGTCCTCGACCGGGAGTTCAAGACTCTGTACGAATTCGTGGTCGTTGCCAGTAACCCTGGGTACGACAGCCTCAGCTCGAGCGCGTCCGTGTCCGTGCACGTCGCTGACGTGAACGACAACGCGCCTATGATCACGTTCCCGCACCCGGGCAACAACTCGCTGCAGGTGCCGATCAGCGCCAAGAAAGGCTTCATCTTCGCCAAGATCCACGCCGAGGACCCCGATGTCGGTCAGAACTCGCAGCTCAGTTTCATGATGGCGAAGGGCAACGATGAAGGCGTGTTCGACATTGACGAAGGGACAGGGATTTTGTCAGTGTTGGTTCCCGCCAGAGAGGCGGCCAAAGAGACGTACCACCTGATGGTGACCGTGGCGGACCACGGACAGCCGCCCAAGACAGCGATGGTCGAGGTGAACGTGCTAATCAACCACACCGCCGTCATCCTCCCGGGCGCGGAACACCAGGGTCACTTTGGGACAGGACTCAACCAAAACCAGACCATCCTGATCGCGCTGTCTCTCGTCACGCTGGTGCTCGTTGTCATTCTGATTGTCGCCATTATCTGCGTGAAGCGCTCGGGGATCAAGGCGCAGAAGCAGCGCGAGTCGCAGGACCAGGAGATGGTCGGTGTCTCGCTGGACTCGCGCCACGCCCAGCTCAGCGAGAAGATGCAGCCGCTCAACGCGTACGGCGGCGGCGGCTCGGACAGGGACGACGACTCCAACAGCAGCGTTGACCACGGCGCCGCGCCTCATGTCGGCCTCACTGGTCGCGCACACCCGCAGCCGCCGCCACCGCCCCACTACCCGGCGCCCACGCCGCCCATGCAGGAGATGCGCTACGCCCAGCCACCCGGACAACATGACCTCAATTCCAGCCTCAGTCTCCCTGACGATGAGCGACACCTGCAGGTGAGCCAGCTGTGCTTTTGTTTCTGTCGTTGGTTTGAGTGGAGTGTTCAAACTCAGGTGGGGAAGTTTGTGTCGCACGAATTTTAATTTCTCTTGTTTTCAAGTTCTCCAAAAACTGACTGACCAAGTATACTTCTGTTGACGTTGTCCTGGGCGGTTGAAATGGGGAACTCGTTCACGAGTCAGGCCCAGAGCACCAGACCACAACGAATGTTATCAACAGTAAAAAATAATTTGAGAAATTATCGCTTTACCCTGAAAGACAAAATCACAGTTTTCAAGTTGTTGAAAACTTTATCAGCCCTCACATCAGCAGAAAAATCTCAGTCTTCACACAAAGCGTGTACTTCACACATCAAAGTGAAGAAAGAGTCTTTGTGCGAAGACTTGCGACAGCTTGTGCCAGACAGGCTCCCCGGGGACCCAAGCCCGCACTCTCAAAGACCGAAGCAAAACGTCAAAAAAGCGTCCGGAAGAATCCGTTCCTTGGAGTTTTTGATGAACAGTCTGGACAAACTCGCATTCAGTGTAAGTTGCTTGACACGCCAACTTTGCAATTGTGACGATTTGATGTGTTGGAATTGCTCCGTGGAGAAGCAGAATGTTCCAAAATGTCCAGTGTGCGCTCAGTGAACGCTAAATTTTGACGCTGTCGTCAAAGAGAGTGTTTGGGCTGAGGAACGCAACTTTGCTCTGGGATACTCGATGTTCAGCTCTGACCCCACTTTCTACGACGCTCTGACCTCTTCTCGCAGTTCATCAAGATCTGTGGAGAGCCCTTGAGCTCCGTGTGTGTGGCATCCCTCTGATCAAGCACTGGGCGACCAGGACACACACGGGTTGCAAAATGTCTTGTCTTCAAAGAGTGGTTCTTGGAGCCCAGGCATTCAGCACATGCACAGACTTCACAATCGCAGAAAGGCCAGCATTGTCTCGCTGGAAGGGTCCGATTCCTCATCTTCACAAAACAGGCCTATTCACGTTGATCGCAAGAGTCGAAGACAACATTTTCAGTCACTATCAGGCGAGACGAGGCATTTCATATTTGGTGATTGAATGTTAAATCTACTGGTGCACCAGTTATGTGTGCAAATGTGGTAAATTTGTCACGCCGTTTTTGAAATGCACCAATCAATGGCAATTTCCACCAACACGATGCCCGCAGTCGAGTCGGGCTGTTTGCTTATCGGGGTGACCGGAGCGGCCCGGCGACCCCGCCGCGATGAGAGCGAGTCTCGCCCGCGGCGCTGCGCCGCCACGTCCCGTCCCTCCCGCCGCAGCGCCACCCCGCACACAATCGCAGCGCTCTCTGCGCCCACAAAGCAAAAACTCCTTCGGGGCAAGAAATGCAATAAATATACTCCAGCCAGCAAGTTTTGAATGCTATCTTCTGTCAACAGGGAAGCCAGGTTGCAATTATTGCATCGTGGAATATTATTGCCCATCTCTGACTGGAATCTTATCTTACGCTGTCATTTTCATAGATTTGCCCCTGCATTTTTGGTCTTGCCAGGAAAGAATGCGTTTACAGCATTCAGTGTGTCAAGGCACAGCGGTATTTTGATGTCCTGGCTGCTGCAATTTTCTCACATCGCGCAGAACCCACAGGTAACCAGTGAGTGTGTTGAAAATTCATTTTGGGCGATTTATGGTTTTCCGAATTGACACAGAAATAAATGGTTTCATTGCTGCAAGAAAACATCCATTTTGGAACCTGACGATTTGCGTGGAATTACAATGTGCTGGTGCACGTATGGCGGGGCAATTTATCAAAAGAACGAAGCAGTCATATCCCGAAACACCGATCGCGGCGCGAGATGAAGTCTACATTGCAACGAGAAGCAATTTGTAGCTTTGCATGCTGATGTGACATGTGGGCTGTTTACCTTTGTGCAAAGATATATCTCGTGTTCTTGTGTGTTCGGGTTGAAAAGACACACAATCCTTTGCAGAGGCCAAGTTTTGTTGTGTGGTCACAGCAAACTTTTATTCAGGGAGGCAAATTGCATTTTCCTTTTGCATTTCTTGTGGCTTTGTTGAAGCAACTAATAAAGAGGCCCCCTCTGGGAACGTTTGACTTGCCAGTCTTATCCCATGTACTTTGACAATGCGGTGTTGGCAGTTCTCCTGAGAACATTTCGCTTCGTCCCAAGTGCCGTGTTCTGTCTAATTGCCCGCAATCCAAGTGCAAAGGTGAAAGGGATTGCTTCCGCAGGTGACAATCCTTTTTGAGCGCAAAGTGCTGCGTGTCTGAACTGAAAAATCAGACAAACAAGGCTGATCTGAAAATTCTGAAAGGATGAGTTTGGAAGAACTATTCTTCCGCAATTGTTCAGTCGTACTGTTTGAACGGTGAAATACTTTATTTGCAGAAGCAGCCAATTCTTACGTACTTGCGAAGTCATTAGCACACATGTGAGGACAGAAAAAGTAGAAGGGATGTTCAATATCTCATAAACTTGACACGTACTTTGCACGTGTGCCACAGTATCGCAGTGTGAATCTGTGCGGCTGTCATGATTTATGGGAAAATTTGTCACACCAAGAAAGAATGAGCTCAGGTGCTCAAAGACTCTTCGGCAGTGCTGTGGTTGGGAGAGTTCACTCATGTTTGCAAAGGTGTCTCTTCAGTAAAAATTGGTGTCTGTAAAACACGGCGCATTTTGTCGCAATATCGGTGCTGGAAAGCAGATTTTAGAATGAGCGGGAGGAAGCAAAAGAATTTTTCAGCGCTCTGCGAGGCGGAATTAATCGGTGTTGCCTCACGGGCACAGATCTTGAGAACTATTGTGCGCGCTTTCTCGATGCTCAAGAAGACGCCGAGGAAAATTGGCTCTGCCGAGTCTGTGGAAGCTGACCTCTTCCTTGTGCAAAGGGAAAAGCTCTGCGACTGACAACTGACCCGCATAACGTTGGGTAACACAGAAAAGGGCTGTCGCTGTCTGCAGCATCTGTTTCGCAAAATAACTTCAGCTTTTGCTGTTTGAGTCGAGTCTATTGAGCATGCAGACTTGTCTGTGACTCACAATTCAGACTTGTGCGGAAAAATCAATTTAACGACCATTTATGACTGTATGATGCTCTTCAGTTCCGTCAGCTGAACTCAGCTGTCGTAAACAGAAATGACCCAATCGTAGCTGAACTGCCAAGACTCTGAACCCGATTTTCTGGTCGTGTTTGCCTGACAGTCTGGTGCTCAAGCTGGGCACTTACTGCTGAAAGTTTTGGGACACCTTCATGGCACACACATTTTAACAACCAACTAAGGTTGTCCGTTGCCCTTCTTTTCATCAATTCAGGTCGTTTTGAACTGTGCGTTGTCTTGTCACTGCAGCACTTCCAAAGCGTTCCCAGATTCAGAGTCTGTTTGATTTTCACACGCGGCCAAAATAGTTGAGAAGCGATCGAAGAAACGCTTGAGAGCTTCCTGAAGACGCGTGCGTCGATCCTCCACTGGGGCCTTTGAGTTGTCCGGCTGAAAAGTGAACGCACACGTTGGATTGACGCAATACTCGAACCGAGACATTAAATTTGTCTTGAGATTTGAATCTGAATCCTGAATGTAACAATTTGCCATCTGCACCTGCTGCCTTGTGTTGACGTTGATTTGAATCGTTACAAGTCTTTCCGAGCGTGTTGCAACAGATCAATTGCTTCGTATAATGTTTATCGGGTGCAGCAGAAAGACTCAAAATCCGTGGAGGGCGAGGGAAGCGCGCGCTTTGTGCGTCAGGTTGAGCTGCGTCGATGTTTGTGCCTTCATTGATACGCTCTCATCGCACGCTCTGTGTACTCAGGGCAAACCGGGCCGTTTGCTCTCTAAATTAATGCTTTCTTCTGTTACAAAGCACCATATTGACTGCACGGGATCATCTCTTCCCAAAGCTTTACCTTTCACTGTTAAAACCCATTGTTTCAACGCTGGTGTCAAACAATTTCCAAGGCACTTCGATGATCTTTTGCAAAAACTGAGGCAAATCGTTAAACTTGTTATTCTGCGGATTCCACGGACAAGGGGATTGAAAGGGAAGGTGAAAAGGAAAAAGAGTGCAGACTGAGTGTCACAACATTATCACAGATGTCTCAAAAAAGTGACAACGATAAAACTCATCTCCAGGCACCAAATTTACTTTTGTGCAATTAAAATCCGAGTCATGTGATGATTTGAGCATTAGCTAAAGAGCAACTCGTGATTCAGATGGAAATGCGATGTATTTTTTGGCTGTTAAATGACGTGAATGATGACGGGGCTCGAACAAAACTCTGATCCGATGCGCAGATATTCCGCTCGACAGGTGTCTAATGGCGGAAAGCACTTTCAGTCTTCATGCATTGAAAATACTCAGGAGTGTTAAAATGCCATCAACTGCGGCCTCATGTCAACGGTCAGATGATGATTAACATGTAATTGAAATCAGAGAGTTTTTGAAATCAACTTCTCAATCATCATGAGTCAACCTGACATCGCTGCGTGTGCGCCGCTCATAGAGCATCCTCCACGAACTGCGCTCCTCATCGCAAAACTCAACGAACTTCCACTTGAGTGTCATGTATCGGATCATAAATTCGCTCCGCTTTCGGGTGCAAAAATCAATGGTGTTTTAATGGACAGCGCCGCTCGAGTGAATGGAGGAAAAGGCAGAGAAGTGGGAGAGGCATGGAAACGCGTGTGTACAAACCCGCGAGGAGCTCCAGAGATAATTCTGTTCGGATGCACTGCTTGATTGAATCGCCCGTGGATGGATGTAAAGGCCCATAAAAACAGATCCATACAAACACACAAACCAACCACTCGGGTGCACTCTGCAAAACCATTTCCTTTTGGGATCATTTGATGTTTCTCACCCCAATCATGTTCATACTGAAACAATTCAGTCACTCCTCATCGAAGCACGCCCTGCTGGCATTGCAGCGACAAAGTTTCTTCAAGGCGTGTGTTTCTGGTCTGATGATCGGGAGTATTTGCACGGACGCGGCGCTCCGCACTGCGCAGTGCGAGTCTGAGAGTGCGGGATCGATCCGGCCTGAGTGAGAGACGCTTTCATTGCCTCTATGATACAGAGACGATCACTCCACTGCGCAAGTCCTGATTTTGCACTGTCGGCAAAGCTGGTGCAGAAGCAGAGCGCCAAGTTTTCCGTGTCGACAACAAGTGCTCTTCACCAACAGGCGCGACGCGTCCAGAACAAATCTCTGGAGCCTTCTACAAGATGAGACAAAAGTCCGATGCAGTGTGTTTGTCTCGAAGCGTCGTGAACATCAATGATTCAGACATCAAGCTCTTCGAGGCCTGGATCCACCGGATCGTAATTCAGCCCATTCCACCCGCTGTTATAGACCCGGGGAAGAAAGTGCGCGCAAAGTGTGAAAATTTGCCAATGCTAATGTTGCAATATTGATGAGATATGTTGCCACGTAACGTGTTGTATCTATCGGCGCCTTCTGCAGGATTAACTTCTGACTCAGGACAGTTAATCTGGCGAAAAGACGCGCCGTGACTGGTGGATAAATGGGACGCAACAGTGAGATTCAGTTGTTGAACATTTTTTTTCCAAAATCAGGTCAAATGCATAAAACCCACGTTTCAACGAAGCCTTTTTTGCATTGGGAACCACGTTTTTTCGGAACGTGAAATCCCGGGAACATGGGAGCAGGTGGCGAGCCCCGCGGGTCCTCGTGGATCCATTGGTGAGGAACATCTCAAATGAAACAAAAGACAATGGGGGATGAGACATTCTGCCTGATCCAATAAGCGACTTGTAGAGCAAGATCAACTGCAGTGATTAGGATATGGAAATGAAACGATTGGCTTTTGTGACAGAGAGAGTGAGTAAACAACTGAACAAATATTGTCGAATCATCATCAGTTGTTTCATTGTGAGACAAACGATTTGCAAACGTACATCTATTGCGGGTCCTGTCACGATGTCGACGCGGCTTTATGCAGAGGCGCATCGCGTTGCAGGGTCTATGGAAATTTTGCTGTCACTTCTGGCTTTCAGGGATTGTAAATTGTGCTGAACTTCTCTTGCAGTATCTGTTGGGAGTCTGGAAAAACTGATGCTTCCTGTAATTCCAAACGATGCACTGAGGCACACAGGTTGCCAATAAAAAACCTTGGAGAAAATGCACACATTCTGGGCCACCGCTCGGCTCCCCTGACGCTCCGAGTTGACTGCATTATCCCAGCCGACAAACAGATCCTGGGGCCATAATTTGTAATTACCTGCGAAATAAAAACCATTGTCAGCGATTTTCTAAAAATCAATGCAGAACGCGCCCCGCGGGTGCGTCGCGGGGAATCCCTCCGCCAAATGTTTCATTTCACCTTACATACGACAAAAGGAAAAATCTATAAGCATTTGTGTCCCCCACTTTAAGAGCCAGATGTAGTTTTTTGTGCCTTTGTTTGGAGAAGTAGCTGAACGATGGAGGGAGGATCGTTAGACGATGAAGAATTGCACTCGGCACATTGGAGCGCCTCGGGCTCTATCTGATCGCACCAGGCGCTCTGTCCAAATACTCTCGTTTCTCACACGGCTGCACAACCATCTCCTTTGGCAGTGAATTCCTCCTTCTCCACCACTGAAAGGCACGTGAAGATTTGGATTTTGGCAAAAAGTACGCAAATAATAGTTTTGAGTTGTTTGATAATGAGTGAGGATTTCTCACACTGCTCTTCTGGACAGAAGAGGAATTTTGGTGAACGTCAATCAGGCAAATGTGAAGCACCACAACAGAGCTGATGAGCATCTGAGGTCGGGAATTGGTTCAGAATAGCATCAACATCGCACAATCACGTCAAATTTCGGACCAAATGAGCTGATGTTTTCCGCCAGAAACATTCTCGTTGTCTTCTTCGCAAAACTGTCAGAAATGTAAACCACAGTTTTTCTTTCTCCATGTAGCGAGTCTTTGGTCCCGTGGTTGAGGTATCTTGATGGAAACAAACATTTGCTCGACGCTTGGGCTGCTTCCCCGAGGCGACGCACGTCCCTCGCTGAGCTCGGCCAGTTCAAAGCTCCACATACCTCAGCACTGCTCACGAAATGACCACCGAAAATTCCTGTGGGACGGATTCCCACTGGGAACAGATTGAATCTCCTCACAAATCACAGTTTCAGCTGAAAAACTGTCACAGGGACGGTTTTGACCAAACAAAGAACCAGCAACTGCTGGCAAAAGTTGTACCCAAAACATGATAACAAGTTTGCAGGTGGGTGCATGTGATCTGAAACAACTTCGACCCGAATTGGCAATTTGGTCAGTCCGTGATTTTGGAAGTGGAGCAATCACAGGAACAAAATGGTGCCTTTTGGTCAGGGAATCACACGCTACAAATTCAAGCGACTGTTTCGCCGACCACTTCAAGTGCAAATCCATTTGGGGTGTTGTTGAGGCAACGTTTGGCTTTTGATCAAATTCAATCAAAATGCTAATAGACGGTCAGGGGCGGCTCGTGAAAGGAAACTCCTCGTAAATCAAAACTGCGCTCGGAGCACACGCAGAGGATATTACTATTTGTTGACGAACTTGTATCACGCTCCTTCCATGGTGAGGGTTTGTGTACCTTTCCAGTTTGGTGCGGAGAAAAGGATTCTTTGTTCCGAAACAGAAAAGCCTGTTTGCTGGAGATGCATGGGGCCTCATGCATGCGCGGCACTCGCTGGCAGTAAGAGGGAAATCAAACAAGAAAACATTCCCACAATCTCCCACAGGTACAAAGCCCTCTTCTCTTTCCCTTGGAAGCTCCTTTGTTTTGTTTCAGAAAAGAGCAATTTCAATTAGAGTGGGTACGATGAGTTTGGGAAGAGAAGGACGCCATTTGCCAAGGGGAAGCTTGTTCCTGCAGTCGGAGCATCGAAAAGAAGTCAACATAGCTTCTTCCACTCTGACGTTGAGTCAGACAAGACACCCATCTCAAATCGAACTTCATTACTTTGGTAGTTTGATGAATTTGCCTGTCGAGGCACTGAGTTTCCACAAAGGGAAATGCGTTTCCAATGCAGCCAGATCTTCATATCCCTCTCCGTGACCGAGCATGTCCCACTGCACCGCTGCCTCTTTATCTCTGAGATCCTTGCAGAGTCACGTCCAGCCTGGTTGACCAAACCGCACGTCTTTTACCAGCTCTTTGCACAAGAAGCCAACACCAAACAAACCTCAATACCCATCAATATTGACCTCCAAATTAATGGTATTTTGACACAATCAATGCACGTCTTTGATTCTTGTACAAAGGGCCTGAGGCCGGATTAAGGTTCATGGGAGCATGAACCCGAGGTCCTCCCACAAATACAGATGAATAGCTGGCCAGATTGACACCCATTAATATCTAAATAATTAACCAATCTCTGCTGCTCAAAGATTTGCGCTCTTTTGTTTTGGATACAGGATGACATCTGAATTGAACAGTGACTGGGAAATAACAACATGAATCCGGCTTTGGATACCCAGAATTTTGACCATTCTAGCCGTCCATTTGGAACACACCCAGACGCCTGCAGATGTAAGAAACAGGTTCAAACAAATTGTGGCACACAATGTCTGGTGAACCCTTCATCACAAAGGCTTCTCTCACCTGCCCCGTGCTACAGTTGCGACGATTGTTGCCAGAAGCGGGGACAGCGCGCCCCACAGAATGGCGGAATGGAGAGCAGATTTCCCTTTTCGTCCCGTCACAGTTTCATCTGCATAATTTGCAAGAAAACCTAACTCTCCCAGAATAATGCTGCAATTATGGACAGTTGAGTGCATTCAGGCGCAATCTAATGACTGCAAACAGGGCTCTAAACTTCGCTAGGGCGTCATTAGTACCCTGGAAACGGATTGCTAAAATTGCAACCTATCGTCGCTGTAACACTCCAAACTCTACCAGCCTGAGTAGAGAGCCACTTCAGTTTTACTGTCGAGTCTTTCTCATCACTGAATCTCCTAATTCAGTGAAACTGAGTCTTTCGTTTCTGCTTGATGGAACAGCACCCATTGTTGCTGCGAAGCTAAGTAGACGGAAAAAATGGGAGCCGCACAGTGTCCATTCTGAACGATTAGAGACGCAGGGAACAGCGGCGGAGATGTCTGCAAGACAATAGGAACTGGTGCCTCGTTGAGCGCCAAGGACATGCTCATTGTCCCGAGCAATCGGGCGGTTTCTGACAACCTTGTTAGCAGATGGGAGGCTTGAAAATCAAAAAGTGGCATCAAGGGTCTCAGTGCTGAAATGAGGCGAATGCAAATCTTTGGAGAGTGGGTTGTCTTTCTCATTTTCTGTTTTCCTTTTTGTTTTTAGTTTCATCGCAAATGATCCAATTTTGCTTCAAAAGATCATTTTGCACCCAATGTCTCGTTCGAAAATTGGGTGAGGAAACTTACTGTGTCATTGCATCGTAAAACAAAAGAATACTGAAAACAAACGTGCACCTGTCAAACCCTGACTCCATTCCTCCGCTCACCTTCGGCTCCCACGGGACCTTTTGTAAAAACACAACAGGTCATCAATTTATCGTCGTTTCACCGCTGTCTCCTCGAAAACAAGAATGCACCGAATCATCAATCACTTGGACGCTCTGCCACTTGCTCACATTCTCAGTTTCTCAATTCTTGCCCCTCTTTTCTTCCAACGCTTGGTTTCAGACGAAGGAAAGGAATTTCCATTCTGCTCAACTGAACCTCAAACGAATTTTCTGTTTTGTTTCATTCTCGATCGAAAAACCGCGAATCACATTCTCAGACTAAATTGGTTCAACCGCACCAGCAATTTCTTCCACCATCTTGTGGGTCCCGTTGAAACATCTGGGGGGAGAAATGGGAGAATTTGCGCGGAGTGACGGATAGAGAGCAAACGGAGTTGCCTTGAGCGGATCTAATCGCGGAGCGTGCGGCGGGCCTCGGTGCGCTTCATTAGAGGAATCCTCATCTCCGAGCCCAGTGACGCAAACACGAGTAATTGCACCGCGCTACTCAGTGCCGCAGCAGCGCTTTGTGGAGGCCGAGGATTAGTAAAGCTGAAAAGCTCCAGGGCTTGTGGTGTCGGAGCGGAACAGTGTCATGGTGGCCTGGGCGAGTGTGGGGTCTGAAGTTTGGTTGTTAAAGGAGGCGGTGGTACCGTGTATGTTTGTGTTTGCATTCGTGCAATTAGTTCATATTCAGTGAGTTCCATGTGTCACAACCCAACCCTGTGAGAACAGCCAAGAAACTCGAGAGTCTGGAAAATGCTGTTCTCATGAACTAGATCAGGCGTCATGAGGTCCTCGGTGCCACTCGCAGTTGACGGCGCCGTCACAGGACCACAACACCACTTGAGCAAGTGATGAGCATTTCAGGGCTGATCACGACGACCATTGTCGTGAAGATTCACGTTGGATCTACCGCACTGCCTGCAGAGGGAAACAAGTTGCGCCAAAAGAGCGTTGGAAAACACACATCAAAAACGGGAAAATTTGTCTTTGATAAATCCCATTGAACTTTCCTTTTCTTTGAGCTCTTTCTTTGACAGGATGTCGCTTGTTATGGGGAAAACATATGCGTGTTTTCAGGGTCTCAGTCTGTATGGATGTCAAATGTTTGCGCGCTGCATGTTGACAGGACGGTTCCTCCGCTGTTTGCCCCATTAGGTCCCATTGCACAACGCGCCTTTTGAAATGTATTTCCTTTCATCGACTTCAGGGAAGCTTCTCCCTCTCCATGCCCTTTGAAATTCAGGGAAAGTCTTCCTCCCTAATAAAAAATGGATGCGATATGTGAGTAATATCTTATGTGCCAAGGGACTCAGGGCACATGCTATGAAAGGAGAAAGACTTGTCTCATGAAAATGTTGGCGCCGACGTTGATCAGGTTCGGCTGCGCGTTGCCGCCCAGGCTCGTATCTAATGAAGCTCGTCTGATTGGACACATCAGCAGCTGGAGGAGCAGCCTTGATGACGACTAATTGCGTTTCACGACTTGTTCGTCTCTGCGTTTCCGATGACGCACACCCTGGATGAGTCGGTCAGGGCAATTCCGCGCCTCGTTTGAGGTGACACTTGGCTCTTCTGTTTTTACGTCAATCTGCCAACACATTTTTGCCCACACAACTTGGCAAAATCAATAACATGTCCCGAAGAATCATCCTGTGGCCACCAGCAAGAAACGAAGCAATTGACGGGTTGGCTGGACTGCCACAAGATCAAAGAATCTGAGCGTGGTCAGATGTGGAGGCTTCCCCTGTCAAAGCCAGAAGCGAGGTGACACTGTGAACCCGCATCCAGTGCCAAGTTCACAGGACAATTTGCTTCCCTTCATTTACTCCTTTCAACGCAACGATAATTTCTTGTGTCGCCCCACCACCACCACCTGCGAGCCTCTCACAGCCCAATATCGCTGAATAAAACATTCGATATTGAATTGGATTTGTGAGTATTTCTGAAAGGATACCTTCTTCTATTTTTCAACAGGCCGTGCGTGTGTGTTTGCCTTCATCCCCGGAGTCTTTGCCAAATGACAAACACGATACAGGGTATTGTGGTTTGGAACCGTGTGGGGTTCCCAAAGGATATTTGGACACGAGAGTTGTGCGCACTACCATCCTGGTTGTGTGAACCCAGGCCATGCAGCGTTTTCTCTTGATATCCGAGAAACAAAACCCCACAATTGTCGTTCAAACGAGGGCTGTTGTGAATAAAACTTTTTTGTGATTCCAAAAACTGTAGGTCTCGACATACCCTGGTCCATTCTTTTTGCTGCAGGTTCTGCAGGTGGACCGAAGCAGTTTGCGGGGCAGCGGGCGACTGCACCCGCGGCCGAACGGCATTCCTCCGGCGGGGCCGGTGGGGACAGGACCGGTGGGAGCCCAACGACCCAGGCTCGTCACCACAGCGCACGATATCCTCTCCAAACCATGGATGCTCACTGAGAAAGAACTTGAGGTCAGTTGCAAGTTTTCAATCGTTTGTGCAGAGAAAGCACCTGACAACCACACACACACACACACACACACACACACACACACACACACACACACACACACACGCATGTGCACACACACAGAGTAGTTTTTACACTGCAAGGTCTTGCGTTGGGTGCTTTACAGATCTCACCTTGCAAACTTGCGACCACAAATTTCACGAAACCCAGTTTTGGAGGAATCTATCACAAGTTTGGAGCCAGACGGACAGAATTTACTCAAAGATGCGTGGGCTTTATTGCGAAGATGAAATGATGCAATTGTTTTCAAAAGTGGGTCAAATTTGATCTTCAATCAAAATATTGCCATCAGCTGCCTTGTCAAGATGAGGCCTCTTTCTTCCATTCTCATCAAGAAGATAAACATTTTGTTTAATTTTTCAATCGACTTCAGCTTCAATATTTGAAATATTTCCATTTTTCTTTGCTTGTTCGCTGTGCTTAGTTTCCTGAGGCTTATGCATATCAAGGGGAATTCAGGACCGAAGAAGTTTGCATTGACTGAATATTTTTAAAACAATCCCCTTTTGAATGTTTGAGCATATGCCCTTTTTGGGGTTAATTCATAAACTTTAACTGTTGAAAGTGTCAAATTTCAAAAGGGATGTTTAAGATTTCAACAAACAGAACGCTTTTCAGTGCTCACACGGGAGGCTAAGTGCACCACGCTGTGTGTTTGAATTCCTGACTCTATTTGTTTTGTCAGGTCACTCAATTTTCGTTTTACAAGCCACTAAATACGGCAGTACTCAACTTTTTACACGAGAACCCCAGACACGCAATGCTTCTGCACACGCACGCCACTTTCGCTCCATTCCTTCTGACTTGGGTGGAGACTTCAATTCGCGTTCGTGAACCCGAAACAGAAGTTCAGGAAAAACGTCGAACAATTAGGTTGCTGAAAAAGTGGATCTGAAAGATGCCCAAAGGAAGATATGTGGGTTTTTGTCGTACAAACGTACAAACACATTGTTTGGATGGAGCTTGTTGTTCCTTGTGTGTAGAAATGTAGGTACGAAGATCCGACGGAGCCAGTCTGTGGCAAGAGGCTCGTGCCCTTTCGCGTGCAACACGCTCAGCAACCGTATCAGCTGCATAGAATTAATTCAGTCTACACAACTCCACTTTTTGCGAAGCCTTTTCACAGTTTTGGCACGTAGCATTTGCATCTAGGTTCTGTGTACAGTATGTATTATTGTACAGACAGAAAGTCAGAAATAATTGACGCAGGCTGTGAACAGATGCACCGTGTGAAACGAACTCGTATTCAGGGCATGCAACTTGAGTCGTGAATTTTTCTGTCTGAATCTGACACACAAAAGGACTCAATTCTTTCCGAGACTTAATCCAACACAAGAATCAGCCGTGGCACGAGACAACCGTGCACTGAAAGGAAACATGAGAAGTTTGAGTTTTGGCTTCAGTTCATTCAGGAAATCCGTTTATTGGGCACAAATTTTTCAATTTACTCTCACTTTGGTTTTTCGTGCCTTCGGGAGATCCTGTTGAAACAAAGCTGTGCAAACACTTGATTGCCGTGGATTCAGCTGATTGCTAGAAAACTTCATTCCGCACAAAATTGCAGCCTCACATCAAGACCGTCTCTGTGATGCCTCCCGACCCGCCCAGTCTTCATAGTGAATTGTCCAAATCTTGCTGCCTTTTCCGTGTGCCTTCGCAGAGAGACATGTCACAGCGTTGTGACACAAGCAAGAGGAAATGCTCACAGTTCTGTTTAACTCCTCTTTCGCAAAAGCCATTTTCGAACGGACAAAAAAGTTAATTGATAAATGTATCGATTGCAAGCAACGCTGTGGCGTTGCTCATTTGCATAAAGTCCTGGTGAAATGGAAATTGTTGCTTCTGGATCCAACATGTCACATAGATAAGCTCCGCGTAGAGATCGACACGAGTGTCCAGAGATTGAACTGACAGCATTCAGGGGAACAGATACCAAGTCGTTGATGTGTACACAGGTGTGGGTCCTTGATTGTCTTGCAGAGGTATCGGTGGCCTTTAGTATTTTGTCCAAGCAGACATTGACCAGGTGCTCAACGAAACACAATAGCAATGTCGGGAGTTGAAAGAAAAATTCATCGCAGGGCAAAAGATCTCAGCGTCCTCGTGTTTGTCTTGCCATCTCAAGATTTTTGCAATTCCACCTTCGTTTTGCAAGACGCCGTGGCTTTCTTGGTACCAACGTCTTTGGGGTGGGGGGACTTGGTGCAAAAGAAGGCTGTTTGTACCCTTTGCTGTGGTCAGTTTGGTCTCACGTTTTCCCTCCTTTGACTTCAGGTGCACCGAATGCTGCAGTCCGGTGGCCGCTCGTTGGGTGCAGGGCGCAGCGGTGTCGGGACGTTGGGGCCGGGGCCGAGCGGCGGCGGCGCGGGCGGCGCCCCCGGCGACGAGGACAGTTCCTCCGGCTGCTCCAACACGGACAGCGGGCGCGGCGCCTCCGAGGACGGCGAGCAGCGCGCGCGCACTCCCAACAAGGATGAAGGTTCGTACGAGGGGAATCTCACTCCAATCCGGTTTTTTTCCATTTCTAACAGTCCGAAGAAGTCGGAATTTTCTGGGAACTTGACATGGAACTGTTCAGACATCCTGCTTTGTGTT
>JAAUXT010137579.1_pt1 | contig 21031 bp, 19 predicted proteins | sample 7278171 | NCBI WGS metagenome assembly JAAUXT01 (sample SAMN14350112, study PRJNA611818) | marine sediment metagenome | isolation source: surface marine sediment (1.8m) | place: French Polynesia: Moorea | collected 2018-08 | reverse complement strand
CTCAACTGCAAACTACTTTCAAATACCTTTCATATGAGCCATATATTATGTCTCTATCATGAAAAGAACCTGAGATTTGGCCATTTGCATCTGGTTGCTAAGGAGTTTTGAATTTGGTTGCTAGGGAGGTTGCCATGGAAATTCCATTTTTCAAAATTTGAAATGTGGATTCAAAGACCTTTCCAATGAGCCCTAGATCAAGTCTGTACCTTCACTGGTTGCTGAGATAGTCCACCAATAGCCCTCCACGAGGGGGACATGACGTGACATGACGGGATATCTTCCCTAAAGTGGCATGTATACAAAGAAAATTTAGGCACACTGCTAAGTGCTCTTCGCTAAAGGGAAATAGCACAACAACATGAACTTGATAATTTATTTATTGATCAATTTCTTAACCTGCATTGGGACAAGGAACTTTCCTGTGAAGGCTCCAGCTTCCACTTTCCACTTCCTCCACAACACTCCCAAGATGCAAAAAGCACAGGTTGGGTGCAACACTAAAGGCTGCACAGTCATCATCATCAGTGCAGGCAGTTTTGCACGCAGTTGCATCAGCTACAAATGAGTTCTGAATTATGTTGCCCAGTTGTTCGTGAACAGCAATCATATGAAATTGTGTGCGAAATTTTACAGATTGATCTAGATATTGCTGAGTTCAGCCAAGTGCCAAATGTTTGCCATTTTACACTGAATTGATGCAAGTGTGATGCAGGTGTGATTTATTTGCGACCGGAATGAAAGCAAGTTGTTTCTTGTGGTTCTGGTCGAGGGTTCCTTTGAAGATAATCTGGAGGATTTACCAGCCAAAATGGTCAGGTGAGAGACAGACAGACAGAGACAGACAGAAGAGAGACAAACAGACAGACAGACAGACAGACAGACAGACAGACAGACAGACAGACAGACGGACAGACAGACACACAGACAGAGAAAGACAGACAGACACACAGAGAAACAGACAGAAGAAACACAAAAGAGAAAGATAATTGAGGGAGAACCCTTTTTGGAAAGACCTGACCAGTGAGCAGTGCCAATGCGATGGAATGCAGCTGAGGAGTGCTCTCCTCATTCCAACGGGGTCTTATTGAAGGAAGATAACAGTTCGAAGGGACTGCCACACACCTGCAAGGATTATTCCACACATGTAGAGTACCCATGACACAGGACAGGAGGGGTAACAAAAGCTTGGGCAGGTGCAAAATTCCTCTCTCGAACAAACTGGTCATAACTGAGATTTTTACCCTTTCGATGACACCGTGACCAAAGACACAGAACCACAGTTCAGAAACCTCCTCAGCACCCAAAATGACACTTTCCTCATCAGAAAAGACTGCCTGCCTCATTCAGCAAATATTGTCAGCAACAGGTGAACATCAGTTGTCAGGGGACCCAGGGTTTCTGTACATACAGGTTCTTCTGTTGATTCAGTGAAATATTTCATCAGTGCAGATCCTTCTCCTTTGACCCTAGCCTGGTGATGATGGGGTAAAATGCTCAGGGCAAGGTTTCTGCCTGTAAATGTGCAAGGAAACTCAAGGCACTGACAAGATTTGCATGTTCAGGCATGTTTGGTTCAGACTCCATGCCTTTGGACACCTGTTTCAAACAACTGACACTTTCTAACTTCATGAGTCCAACCCAAGCACACAGAACAGAACAGAACAGAACAGAACAGAGAGAGAGAGAGAGAGAGAGAGAGAGAGAGAGAGAGAGAGAGTGAGAGAGAGAGAGAGAGAGTCCATTTTCCATTTCAAGCTGTTTTTCTACCCATGTGGATTCCACATTCAACTGCATCACCTCCAGGAACCTGCTGCCCATTCACTCCATACAACCCAATATACTCATCATAACATGGAGGTGAACCTGGAAGAAAACTTACACTGACCCATTTGAGTCTATTGATCACACAATTCAACAAATAGGTGAAGACAGCAAAAACCAATTTACTTCGTTTGTTTATTTTACTGATGTTGTATCATCATGACAATTGCAAACTTCTGGAAGGCAGACTATCTGCCATTTCGCTGTTAGCTGTGCGCATTCTTTCGCTTTGACTGGCTCCAGATTTTTTTCTGGTGGATTGTGGAACCACTCTTCTTGCTTCTTGCTAAATCCATAAAAAGAACTGCAAATTGTTTTTGTTTGACAAGCCTGACACCACAGTTTCTTCAAGGAGGGTTTTCCTTCAACAACTTTCGGCACAAACTGACTTGCGTTGGAACCATATCAGAGAGGGCCCCATCCTACGGAATAAATCAACAAAGTTGGCTAATTCCTGTTGCCTGAATGGTTTTACCGTTGTCACCCCCCCCCCCCCCATTTTCTTGTGAAGTTGCAGATGACAGAGATGCCAGATGTCCCACAAAGAAAAGTGATTTACCAGGCCATCCTTATTTTATTGACATAAAACATCACAATATAGATCCACTTCAGTCAGAGAAAGAACCACAGCAAGTTTACGGACTTGTGCATTGCGCTGGATCAGAGGGGTCGAGTCTTCCCCAGTCAAGGCCATTGGCACATTCAGGCAGGAAATCTCCATTGAACCAGGTGATGGCTCCAGACATCTCCTTCTCCTTTAACCAACACAGGGTCTCACACTGCCAGGGAAGGTCAGTTGTGATGCCTGAATAACTTATGGTCAGTTGAATAGGTCTAGTCTGTTGATCAAACAGGTTCTCATCCAGTGTGGTCACCCTGTTTTGTGCAATATTCAGTCTTCTCAAGGATTGCAAGTTGTCAATTGTCCCAGGTTTTATTATTTCTATCTCATTCTTTTCCAACACAAGCTCTGCTAAAGAGACCAACCCATTGAACATCTCAGGTTAAAGGACAGTCAACTAGTTGAAAAGCATTGACAAGGAAAGAAGATTGGTCAGAGACAAATAGGTTAGTTTGACTGAAAAAAAAACACACACACAACATCTACATCCATGAAGCAAAAACTTCAGAAACTTAAGATGTTCTTGTAACACTTGTTTGACAGTAGAATTTGCTGACAAGATGTTGTCTGGAGTCCACCACCTTTGTTCAATGGCTGGATGGCGAACATGCATGGTTTTACCTCGTAGATCTAGGTATCATCAGGCAAAAATTTAATCTCTGCCTAAAGAGGAACATAAACTGGTTTCCTGTGAATGAAGCGTCTTCATCCTTTGGCCTACTTATTGAACCACATTGTCAGGTGTGAGTTGTCCTGTGTCTTCTGATTCTGTCGCTGGTAAGATTGCTGCTGTTTGGTCCACCACATTTGTGGTTTCGACTCCACTGGGAGAAAATGTTGAATATTGTGACAAAAATGAGCAAACCTTAAGTGCACCGCTACTGAGAGTCCAAAGCCTCATTTTCTGTCAACTGGCAATAATTATGTGCAATATCAGTTTATGATTCTCTTGCCCAGTTTTTGGTGAAAACAATCAGAGGAAATTGTGAGCGCAATTTTACACATAACTCCAAATGTCTGTCACTTCTGTTTGAATGCAGAATGTTGAGCTGACCCGAGTGTGGTGGGTGTGTAGTTTATTGGAAACTTGAATGAAATAGAAAAAAAGCAACTTGTTGTAAAACAAAGTGTTTATTGAGCATTAATTGTCACTGTGGTGGTGAGTTAAAACTTGGCTTTTATCAGCTTTCTGAGAGAAGTGATGGAGAAGACTGCAGGGTTTACCAAGGAGTTCAGAGGGTAGATGGTTGCTGCTGTCCAAAACACCATTTGCAAAGAATAACTCTCTTTCACCAAGGCAACCAAATGCACAGTATTACTTGGAATCCAGCACAGAATGTTAGAGCTTGTGATACAAACAATTTGGACCATCAGTGCTGTGTTGGATTTGTGCTTGGATACAGAAGCAGCTGCCTGTACCTTTGAGGCTTGCACTGAAGAAAACAGTTTGAAATAGACCACCAAAATGTACATTGCACCGACTAATTGAAGGGTCAATACCAAGGATGTTACGACTTTGATCAACACCAACTGGTCTGTCAGATCTACAAAGGGGTAACACAAAACCAATGATTGCTTGATGTGCACAAATTTTGACTTTTCCAACCAGGTCACAACTGTCATGATGAGTGAAATGGAGAATGAAACAATGAAGCCAGGCACAAGAAATTGAAGTAAGACATTTGTACTTTTGAATCTGGTTGTGATGGGATTTTCCACAACTTGTAGCCTGACAAAGGCAAAGAAGCTCAGCACAAGAGGTGTACCAAGGCTAAATAGGACAAACAACCCAAAAATCATTGCACATTTGACACTTGCCTGCCACTCATTGGCTATGAAAGAAAGATTTCCCTGATGAATGACATTGAAGATCCATAAGCCACAGAGTGGGAAAGAACACAAGAGGTCAGAGAGAATTACAAAAGAAGCAACAAGAGAGAAAGCTGCAGCTGTCTCTTTTGTGTTCAATGTGGAGAGCTTTTGGGCCTGTTTCAGAACAAAGGCTGAAAAACAGTTCATGAAGAGTATTGAAAAACCAATTGCAGGTATTACAACTCTTAATGCCACATTTGGAAGCAGATCAGTGCAAGAAAAATACCACGGACCTTTCACTGAACATGCTGTTCCTGTGGGAAGAAGGCAGCACATCCAAAACTTATTTGTCTCCAACAAGTCAAATGAAATCTTCCTGAAACTTTCTTTATCTAATGACAAGATGGTCACATTGAGAAATGATATGAGGCTGATGTAAGCAAGAGAATGGAAAGCATCCAGTTCTATGTTGTGAATGGGATTGGAAGACAGGTTGATGAAGACCAAATTGGGCAGATTGCTGAACAAGCCAGATGGAACAACAGAAATTAAGTTTCTGCTCAATTCAATCATTTTGATGGCTTCTTGCCTTCCAAAGCAACCAGGGCCAACTTTACAAATTTCATTTTCTGCAATATTGAGAAGCTCTAAAGAACCTTTGGAGTACAAAAACTCACAGACAAGTGCAAGATTACCACTTATAAAATGTAGGTGACGAAACCTTGACAGGCCAACAAAGCTTTGTGCTTTGGAATTTGAGATCAGCAGAACATGAAAAGGAGCAAATTGTGTTCGCCAGTCTTTGACAATTATATTGGTGCACAACACTGCAAATGTGAGGCAGTGGCACTGGTCTGGGCACTGAACATCTTTGAGGGAGCAGTGACTCTCATCATCAGCAAGAGGACAATCTGGGACACCATCACACAAGTTGTCCAAGTGCACACAAACTTGACTTGCTGCACATTTGAACAGCAGTGCACAGTTCTTCTCCTTGCCACACAATACTAATGGAGCTTCATCAGTTCCCAAGGGACAATCCCAGTTTCCATCACATACTCGTTTCCAATGGATACAATAATGTCCAGCACATTTGAACATTGTGTCACATTCAACATTCTCACATTCCTCAATGTGTTCCCCTGTTCTGCATGGCTCTGGAAAACCTGCTGGATTCAAAATGTATTTGCATATTTGTGACATGTTGTAACAACGAGGGTGATTGTCTCTGCATGGAATTTGGTACTTCTTCTGGCAAAAGTATGAGGTTTTAATGTTTGATGCAAAAATTGCTTCATCTCTGCCATCTGTGTAGCAGTCAATGACCAGGTCATCCAGTTGGTACACTGATATTGGTGACCCATCTGCACATTTAAATGACTGTGTTTTGGTGTCTACTGGCAGTGTTACTTCAGTGTATGTTTCACAGGCTCCACCTATTGTTTGATTGTAAAGAGGACCACATTTAGGGGGTCTGCTTTCAGACAACAAGTGTTTGCACATCTCCACTCTCTGTGTTGTTTCATTGCATTGGCAAGTTGTGTTTGTGATCTTAGCAAAGCAGTCACTCTTTGTATCACACATGAACTTTGTATGCACGATATGTCTCTTTCTGCATACAAACCACATGATCGATTTTCTCAACTTGTGTGGATGTCTTGGGTTTACACAATACCCTTCTGATTCATTGTTTGGTGCCTGTTTTCTCACAGGCCCCATGTAGGCTTTTGAAAGGTACCTATTGAAGTTCAAATAAGTGTTGTTTGGACCCCAAAATGGGTGAAGATGAACTGCAGCTATGGAGTAAAGTAAAAAGATGAAATCTTGCACTGGTTGATAGCACATGTGCCTGGAATAATTTGTGTTTTTAATTATGACAAAATCAAAGCAATGTGAAAATTTTGACACCAGAGAATTGAAGCAGTACTTTTCTTCTGCAACATGATTTTGAGATCCAACAGTGGAACGTTCTTGCGAAGGATGTTCACAAAAAACAATTGACAATAACTTGTCATGGCAGTTCACCACAAGCCAAATTGGTTGTGTTATGTCTATCAATGACAAAGCTATGCATGTTTGACTTCTGTTTGAAGGGAGCACATTTGTGGAGATGCCTGACACACTCAAAGGACATGAGAATGAAGAAGATGTGTGGGGTTTGTCACTCTTGTAGGTGAGTACAGCTGTGTGGTTGTGTTTTGTTGATGATCTCCATCCCTGGAGCACTGCAGGACTGCCATCCATCCACTTCTGATGTTTCTATGGAAAATTGGAAAATTGGAAAATGACAAGTTGTTTGCAATTTGCTTTGAGGGAATACTTTTGGAATCCCTGGAGAAATGTGCTTTCAGTAACATGATCTGGAAGCCAAATAAAGATGATTTTTTATTACCTGTTTGTTTAACGCAATGTACATGGCACCTGTTGTGAGTTCCAAGAAAATAAACTTCTTTATCATGCTTATGAGAACATGATGCTCAGTTCTGCTCCTAAATATTGGCAAAGTTGCATCAAAATATTGGCACAACCTCAGAGATTCATTCCAAGAATATGCAAAGCTTGAACTGCACAAGGAATATGGATCTCCTGCCATTGTCTCTCTCTGAAAGTTCAGGAACATTATGTAGGTTGGAAACTTAAAAATATGCGGGTGGTTATGGGAGTAGTGCTTGGACAAGCTCAAACAGATTTTGTCTGCGATGGTTTGACAGAAGCTGCTGTAAAGATCCTTTTCTTCTTGTTGATGGTTTTTGTTGCCATGTTTTCTTGTTCCCAATCCATCAAACAAATCATGGATCCATGAAATTGTAACAGAGTCTAGAGTTGTATTCAAACTTGACTTTTTGATGGAAACTTTGCTTATTTTTTGCCAGGCTGATGATACAAGCTGTTTGGAAGAACACTGCGAAAGGCACACAGAGAACATTTCTTGGATGAAAACCTTTTTCTTCTCAAGATATTTTCCCTCCTCCACAAGGTTCTGAAGAGAACCAATTTTTGTCATAGTAACTCCATCTCGCCAGATGTATTCCTGTCTGGATTCCAAATTTAAATCAAACTGTATCTACAAGACAACAACAGACATGAGTTTCAGATTATCCTGGTGTGCTTCATGTTGGCAAGATTAAATCATAAAAAAGACAGAACACCGTTGCTGATCTATTCTGAACCCCACTTTTGATAAAGTTGCCCAACAAGCTGGCAGCAATTCAACAGTTTTGACGGAATGACTGTGAGCTACACAAACCATTGAATCCTTTGATTTCAGATCAAAGAAGAGAAGTGGGATGCCTGATTTGGGCACACTCAGTTTGTGGACATTTCCAGTAGTTAGGTCTTCCCCAAGGAGTTTATGACTGTAGTATAGTGTTTTTTCTGGCTTGTCAATTTTTGTGTTGCTGACATGAATATTTATCCAATCACTTTTCATCTCATTCAGGGTGATTTCAATGTAAGTCTTGTAAAAATCTGCAACCCTCATTGACCTACAAAAGCAAAGGGCTTTGTGGTAATTGGCTGACATAACTACAAGCACCATGGTACCAGAAGACACAGGAAAAGTTTGTACCCAGTTTTGCCAGACATGATTGGACTTTCTATGCTGTGGTCAAAGCTGAACAAGCATCTGGATGTCTGGTTATTTCTCCAAGTGGTAAATTCTTTAGATTTACAGAAACATCTCTTCCAATGCACAGATGACATGGTATTGCCTTCCTTGCATCTCTTGTGTCTTTGTAGACTGAATACATTCCTGACTTCTATCAAACTTCCAGGCAGAAGCATGCCTTCAACAGAGACTGTCATGGTGTACCCATGTGATTCTGTTGAGGATGGATGAATCAAGAGACTGCAAAACTTTGGGTCGGGAAAAAACTCATCCATGAACAGGAAGGTGTCTTTTCGCTTCTCACACGGCCCATCTCGATACAAATGTATTATATAACAAGGGGGCTCCCATTGGAGAAAAAGAGTCCAAATTCTTTCACCCCAGTGATCTACTGTAGAAAATAAGGGTAAGAAACCAGCTGCCATTCCCAACTGTGCAACATTGACTGACACACCAACACAGGGTGAAACAGACAGAACTACAGAAACATTCATTGTGCCCAAATATTTGTAGGCAAAAAACACAATGAAGATGCTGGTTGCATTTGAAATGAATATTTTGTGGTCATCCCTTTTGGGATATGAGTGTGTGAAGTTTTGCAAGTTGTGAATGTTCAAATAATTTTGCCATTTTTCAAAAGGACTTGTATGACACTTTCCTTTGTGTAGAAATCCACTGTATTCTTTGATGCACTCCACTGCGGTGAGCTGCAAGGACTTTCCATTAGGCAAATTGTACAAGGCTAACCCACCATTGCTGCAATCTTCAGTGAAAATATTTCCATCACTTGCAAAACCAGTCAATGTGACATTTATTTGTGACATATTCCAAGATACAACCTTGACCAAGCAGTAGAATTTAGAAGTACAAATGTGAGTTTGAGGGAAATGAAGGATCTGGACCTTTGTCAAATTCACAGTTTCAAAGTTGTGCATGTGTTGTCGGGCTGAATAGGAAAATGTGTGATTGAAGTTATGAAACGTTTCAGTTGCAATAACAACTTGAAAGGTTTGGGAGGCGACCACAAATTTGTCTTCTTCTGATATTACAGGTAACACTGTTCCAGAGTGCTCCAGAGGACCATCAAACACTTCATAATGCCTTGAATCACCAAAAATTGCAACCTCAATGTGCTGGTAGAATTGAACTTTGACATGATACCTCAAAATACACGTTCCTTTTGATTCAAAGCAGATGTATTTGTTTAAAAGGGTCTTGTGTGGAAAATGATGAAAAATATATTGTTGACGAAAATATGTTCCTTCCCGCCAATAACGCTCATGACGAAGTGCATCCTGGGAACAAATTATATTTGCATCCAGGGCGCTGAAAAATATTCTCCCAACAAAAAACTCCTGCAGAAAATGTTTGTGTACACCTAAAGTGAATTTGTTGTCTCTTGGATAAACTGATATTCTGGAGTAAACCCCACAAAAATCCAAGTCACTGCCGGGTACACTTGGTATGAAGAACATAAGTGCAGCATATGTGCAATATTTTTTGCCATTCAATGGGGAATAAAGAGAATATATTGTGAAATTGGCAGTGAGACTGGAGGGAAACTGAAATACAGATGTGAAGTTGTAGTAGGTGTGTGAATTTGAGAATTGTGTGCAATCATCCCACGATTTCACATAAAATGGCAAAATATCACTTGGGACTGGCAGAAATCCCATGGGCCTTTTCACTGAATAGAGTTGATGATGATTCCAAAGAGTCATATTTACATGTCTGAAAGAAAACAAATAAAACACACTGTACTGATGCTCTTCACTTCTGAAGGTCAGCAACTTTTTCACTGGAAAAAGAAGAACCTGAAAGATTGTGTGGAAAATAACTGAGGGGTGAATTTAATCCCTTCATTTGAATGGAATGATCTGTGTCTTCTTCTTGTGACAAAATAGACAAGAGCATTGGGCCACAGGCAAATGGAAGACGTCATAGGTGGAATCCCTTGTTGTGGACAACAATTATATTTTACTTTGTAACGAAGAAAGAACTGGCCAGAGCTGGACTGACAAGATTGCAAGGCATTTTTACTTCAAGAAAAGTGATTACTACATGCCTTGTGTCCACTGGGTCCACTTTCCATATTTGAAGATAACCTGGTTTCAGTTTGTGGGCTTTTGAAAACACTTGTGCCCTGCTTTCTATTTTCTTTATCATTTGAACAGGATGACAAATGTGATGGTGACTCAACAGTCTTTTTATCAAAGCATTCTGAAAAGCTCTTATGTATGCAAACCAAGCTTTGGCTGAATTTGTGTGAACATGTATTTGAATCAAACTTTCAAGCATGTGACTGTCAACTGTCAGTCCTATTGTGACGAGAAAGACAACATGTTTAGTGAACCACCTCATGGGATCAAACCTGCATCATTTGTGCTTGTCATCACAGTTGTAATGATTGGTAAAACAACAGACTGGGTGTGTTGGTGTTCTACTTGTATACTTCTGACCATATGGTCTTGGCATTCTTCAACCAACTAGATCTACATATGGCACCTCATATTCAATGAAGTGAAATAGGACACCTTCAAAACAACTACATATGCTTCAAATGTTGACATGTGATCACTCTTGGCAAATAAACATTCAGCAGGATATAATTTCAGGCTAGTGTGATTTGCTGATTTTGTTGACCTTCACGAAGAAATTTGAACCCAGGTGTAAAATTACATGTTCACACTCAAACATATCTGCAATGTTCAGCCCTGTGTTTCACTCGTGTTCGGTTAGCAGTTATCCTATCACGTTTGAGCCACCATCAATTGTCATGGGACCGTTCTGTGGACAGGGGACCGTATGCCAATGGTCCAGTGTAGAAAGGTTAGAAGCCTTGGGAATGGCAACAAAGTAGCCAAGCCTTGGCACCAATTTCGGAAGGTCTGATGTTCGGAAAGTGGAAAGTGAAATAAATATTTTCAGAAAAGAGCCAAGAATGGTCATGCCTCAGGAGACACTGGACAGGCTAAGGACCCCTGTGGGAGGGACCTCTTGGGACGGTCCTTCCACAGAGAGTTCCTATAAAGCCGTCAGGAGGTGGGAGAACCAATAAAGATCAGACAGAAGGCAGATTGAAGTTGGTGAAATTGGACCGTTTTGGTGAAAAGGGGCCAATTCAGCACGAATGGACTGATTTGGCAGAACAGGGAAATCAGACCAATCCATGATGTCACACATGACATCACAGGGGCCCTTGGTGCATGGGATTTCCCACAGGGAAAATCATACAAAGGTCGTGACAATGGTCATTCGAGGAGAAGTGTGTTTGAACCCCAGAGCTTTTCAGTTTGCAGCCATTCTTCAGGTCCTCCAGAATCTTAGCCCATGTCTGTTGGTTGTGTTGTCCTTGTCTTGGTTGCATAAACCCGCTATTTTACTGAAGAACGCTTTTGAGTCACCAATTGAAAAGGGAGCCCCGGATCAATATCCCCGACGAACATGGAGGAACCGAGAATTGAGAACGAGGATTGGCCTTTGGCTGTTCCGATCCTGCCAATCCGTAAAGTACACCTCCCTGTATCTTGGATACAGTCCACACCTTTGTCACATGGCTGTGAGAATGTCCGAGATTGGTGTGCAGGTGCCATAGCCCTGAGACCAGAGTTGTGCCTTCAGCCGTTAGCACAACCTCATGAGATCCTACTCTGTGTCCTGGGTACTGGGTCGGATGGCCAGCAGCTTCCTTACATCCAGGCACTTGTACTTTATTAGCAGCTTCTGGTTCTTTGGCAAGTCTTTTGTATTTAGGTTTACATTGTCATGCTATTACTGCCTGTAGCCTTACCATGGCCCTATTCCCTTACAGCAAAGAGGAAATTGCTCATTATGGTGAATTCTTCCTTTGAGTGGTGACCTTCACGCAATTGAGCTATATCCTGGGTCGGAGTCCGAGATAGCAAATCATTTCTCACATCAACCAAAGAATAAAGGGTTCAGCAATATTTTACTTGCAGAGGTACAAAAAAGGAACTCGGCTTGAGTAATCAACAACCTTTTCCAAACGACATCCTCACATATTTTGTGGCTATTTTTCTCGTGGCGTCTTGTGGCTTCGCCTGCCTCAAGTTTTTGGATCCTTATTGAAAGCAGTCTGTGTGCTGAAGTCCACCATGACAAGGTGCTTGTCTCTCAAGGAAGCACAAATAGAATGAGTTTGTTGGAGATGTAGTCTACACCTGTTGCCCATTTCATTGCTGTCTTCACCTGTGTTCGAGTATTCACTCAAGCATCAAATCCTGACATCTGAGATCATCTCATAAAGAGGACTTGCACTGGGCTCAGATGAGGGCAAGATCAGGAAAGGATGGGAAAAAAGGGTAATCCCTCTTTTCTGTCTCAAGCTCTTGCTTCTTTGAGAGAATAAATGAATTTCAACATTGAGCAAAGTCTGACAAAAGACAGGAGCTACACCAATTACTTCACAGAAATCAGTTTTCTTATTGCTATCACACTCAGCACAATAGGGTTCATAATTGAGTTGATTGAGGCAACTGCTGACACTGTCCATGGGAATAACTCCTCTGGATATTGTTCCAATGACATCATCAAAATATAAATAATTCCACTTGGAATCCAGCACAGAATGTGAATGGAAGTGAAAAGGACAATTTGAACAACAAGTGGAGTGTTGGAGTTGTGCTTTGTTTTGGCAGCCTGCATGTTTTTCTGTGACATTTTCAAAGAATAAAAGAGCATGATGTAAACAAACACAATGCCAAGTGCTGCCACGATTTGAAGATATATGAAGAAAATTGTGAGATTTCTGACAAAGAGAACATTTTGTGAGTGACCTTCAAATGGAGAGCACAATTTCCTTGGTATCAAAGGATGGAGATTTGCAACTATCAAAGTTAAACTGACTGTGACAGAAATACAAAAGACATACATTTTGGTAAAACTTGAAGAAACAAAGACAGTTTCTGTAAATTTTGTATCCATAGGGTGAAGAACAACCATCAGTCTAGACACAGAAAACAGGCAAAGAACAACTGGAGACAACAAATTAAAATTTGTGAAAACACCAAGAACTATGTGACAAAGAGAACTGGATCTCCACTGATACTCAAGGAAACCAATGCTTTGTTTGTAGTTCAGGTCTGCACAAGAGAGCAAAATTGTCTGAAGGGCACAACAAAGATCTGACATGCTCACTGCAATTGCTCCTGTCCCATAGGCAAATGTTTTGTCACACTTTGCTGAATAACATTTGTACTGAAGTGCTATATGACACAAATTGAAAACCACAATCCAAACACTTGTCAGGTAAAAACTTATTTTGTTGCCTAATGAAGGCAGCAAATCCTGGCACACGTGATTGGCAACTGTTGAAAAGCAGTCAGTTCTCTCTGGGACAATGCAACACAAATGAGGGTCACTTGTTTGGATTATTTGTGATATTTCCCATGATGTTGATATTTTGTCCATCCTACTGATATTTAGCAAAACAACAATACTTCTTTTCATCCAAAGCAATTGAGGTTCCAGTATGGCAAGGGGGTTGCTTGACAGATTGAGCAACATCAGTCCCTTGAGATGTAGAAAGGTATTTTTCCTGACAGACTCCAGCTTATTTTCAGTGACATGAAACATTACAACCACACTTGTTTTTCCAAAAACATTTTCTGGTATCTTTTGAATGTTGTTTGAGTGAAGTTTGACAGATAGGAGGTTTTGTGCTTTGTGAAACTGGTTTGTTGACAGAAAAACATCTACTTCAAATATTGAAAGGAAAACAACGGAGACAAACCCCGTCTTTGAAGTGATATTAATGCCAACTTGAGACAGAATCACAACCTTGTATGTGAGAACTTTTGCAAAGAGTTCTTCTGAAGAAAACAGTTTTTCACAAATTATGCTGAATGTATGACAGAAACAACCAGCAACACAGATCTTATCATTCAAGCTACACAGTGTCTCATCATCTGCTTGTGGGCAATCAGCATGATCATCACATAATTCTGCGGGATGTAAACACACACGACTACTTTTGCATTTGAAGAAGTCTCTGCAAGTTTTTTCTTTACACTTGGTGCCCATAGATTCATCCATTCCATAAGGACAGTTCCAAATCCCATCACATACATACTTCCATGGGAGGCAGTAGTACTGGGGACACTTGAATCTAAAGTCGCAGGCAAAATGTTTGCATTGTTGAAGGTGTTCTCCAGTCCTGCAAGGCTGCAAGTGGTTATAGCTGTTCAGTCTGAGGATACAAATATCAGATATATTGAAACATTTGATGTGGCCTGGCCTACATGGCAGTTGATATTCATGGAAGCAAGGGTAAAACTTATTGTGGTCAGTAACTTCTTTCAAAACATTTTCATCTGATTTTCCAGAAAGGCAGTCAACTACTAAATCATCCACAAGTGTTGGGCTAATGTCCCTCTGAGGACTGCATGTAAAATCTTCTTTGTGTGTCATTTTCTTTGGATGCTTCTTGTCAGACAAAGAAATGTAGCTGTGACATTCTTTGTTGTGGCTGAGATAGAAAAGTGGTGAGCAGGATATATTGGTTGTGTATTTGCATGAATAATTGCTTGCACTTTCAGGACAAAGGCAATTTTCCTCATCAGACTTGACTTCACCACCACAATCATCATAATTGTCACAAAAGTATTGAATTGAAATTGTTGATCTGTCTTCACACAGAAATAAGTTGCCACCAGTTTTGTGCTGTCTTGCAGGGGCATCATCCACATAAAATCCTTTCACAGTTTTTGTTACAATTGCTTGTGACAAGAAACCAAAAATCCTGTCAACAACAATGTAGCTTTTCAAATTCCTTTCAATGATCTGCGCAAATTTTATGTTTGATGTGGCATCAAACAAACTTTGAAATATGGTCAAATTTAGTGGCTTTTGAATTTTGTTGAGGTATTTTTTGTGCTTTAAGAAAGTGGAAGCTTCACCCCAAACGAAATGGTAACAGATCTTGTTGCTGAGGATGAAAGAATTCGAGCAAAACGCTGAGGCATTCGCAATAAACTGTGTCATCTCTCGTTTTTCTTTTCTTTCTTTTACACACATGATAATTCCTTGAACTGCTCTGTTGCATTGCGTTGCAACAAACCTGTGCTCATGCAACATCAACAGCAATAGCAACACACAAGATCTAGTGTTTGTTGTTGAGGCTGCTGTGAAATTTATCTTTTGGCCAACAGAAAATCCCTCAATGCTGCTGTATTCACTCCTGAAGACAGAATGGTACTTGACGGGCCAATATCCTTTCCAGTACTGAAAGGCAGCAGGGTTTCTGTTCAACCAGAAGTTCATTGCCTGCAAAAAGATATTGAAGTACAATGAAAAGAAACCTAAAAGTAACTTGAAATTGTGCCACACACAAACACAGGTTGCCCACCTTGATGCTGAGTTGAAGACCCAAAAACAAGAATTGTGCTGCCTGAGTATAAGGAGACAAGTGATACAATTGCACAAGGCTTTCCAGTTCTCTCCTGCTGTTCACAACTGGTAAGGAATTATTTTGAGCCGAACGGCACAGTTTCAAAGCATTTGTCCAGGAAATCAGCTCATAGGATTTCTGTGAATCAGGTATGTGTTCTCCTCCGTGGTCGTGGAAGGTCAGGAATGTGCTTGCAACAAGCTTGCTGTTGTCCATCTGTATGTCCTATTACCCAGTAATAGATTCTTTTGCCTTCAAAACGGCGCCGGCATGGACTTTTATCACACGTTATTCTTTGTTCAGTAGAATATCTTTTGTAGGCCCAGGTAACTTTCAGAGATGTGTTCTCTGCTGTGCTTGTGAAAGAAATAGGTTCTTCAATGTCACACAGACGAAGTACTGGAAACATAAAGTCCTTTCCAGCTGACAGAAGAACTGTCAAGTTTTGTGTCATGCATGAAGGTTTGCACCTTGGTTTGAAATTATTATATTCATCATCTTCATTCCCTTTGCAATTTGTTGAACTAAAAATTATCTCCTTTTTGGAGTAAATGATTCTGGTTGTCAAATTGACCTGCAAAGTTCACCCAGAATGTTCAAGAAACGTGGACCCTGTGCTCTGAACACAATGTGCTGTCTGTTTTGAAGATAATCTAGTGAATGGTATGTTTTCTGGGGAGGTTCAAACAGCCTCTTGCTCTACTGCCTACCACAAACACAGAAGTGCATGAGGATCAAGATTGACTTTACCTTTTCTGGAAGTGTCTCCTTTGCAAGTAATGACATGATCATGGGGAAGAACTTGTAGAAGATCTGACCTGGATATGTTCCAGTTTTGTGCACCAAAATTATTTCTGTTGAAAACTTGTTGGAGATACTGTTGTTGTTCAGTGAATTAGTCCTGTATCTCAGAGTTATCCAGGTGTTTAGAGACGAAGGCTGAAGAAAAATTGCAAGTTTGGGTGTTGTCAAAGACACTGGTGACTTGAAAGAAAAAGTGAAATATATTTTCTTCCAGATTGTCTTGGATGGAGTATTGTCATTGCTGTCTATACATATTCTGGTTCCAGACAGTTCTCTTCTTGATTTGCATTTTGTTCTTGCATTTTCTTGCTCTTCACCTCGTCCAGTTGTCTGCCAGTGGCATTGTGTGTTTGATGGAGGCTGAATGCAAACTCTGTCATATGATGTTTGGCCTGGCAATCGAGCTAAGTAGCCAGTGTGTGGTGACAGATGCAAGGAACCAAAACAAGATGTTCACCAAACAATTTCGCAGTAGAAAGCTATTCTAAAAATGACCCACTGAACTGAATAAAATCCAAACAATTCACAAGAAACTTAATTGAAGCACAAATGCAAATACAAACCTGTGGCAAAAACTCCTCTGCCATCAACAATGACCTCTTTCCCAGGTTCCGAAAAATATTTTGAAGCGTACAAATTAATCTCGCAACTTCTTGAAGTCATAGTTGTTCTTGTCAGCTGAATCAAGAAGCAGGTTTCTGTGGCAAAATTGAGAAACATAAGGTGATTTTGAGATATTCTGTTCTGAACTATTTTGGTGAAAAGATGACCAAATTGTCTTGTGAACACATGTTGTGTCCAACTGTGTTTCTTTGGACACTCATCAAAAGTGAACACTTTGCATTTGGTGCTTTGAATTGCCACTGACACTGTCATTTGCGCATACTCTGGAAATGCATACAAAACAATTGTCAATTCATTCTGCATTGAAAAGAATTCTCGGGTGTCATTTTTGTTTGGATATGTGCTTATGTGGTGGGAAGTGACAAATGTATTGTTCCTCCAAACTTCTTCTCTCCCCAAATGTTCTTGTGTACATTCTGTTATTCTGTGTCCGTACCCTGGTTCAAACACTTCCACTCCAGCGTAAGTGCATTTTCTCATTGAGCTGCTGCCTACCCGTGTGAAGTTTGTCAGACTTCCATTCAACTTCAAAGAAGGGTCAGCCAAAAATTTAAAAATACACAACTCTTGCGATGCACAATAACTGGGAAGGTGAAATTGTTTGTTTCCTGTTATTTTGACTGCAAATACATTCTTTTGTTCACTGGTTTGGTACTTTATTTTGTACCTGTGAAAGCGCGAACAGTAATAGCAGGAATAGAACAACACAGCCTGAAATGCTGATGCCTTGAACATTTTCTTGGCATTTTCAATCTTGCCAGTGATCTGTGGGCATTTGAAACCAGGGCCATCAAAGATCTTTACAAGGTTTGGAGATGTTTTGTCTGTTGATATCATCAAGTAATGAAGTGATTTTGCTCTGAGAAATACCACTTGGAAGTTCACATTTGAAACGCCAAGATGCCAAGGAAAACTGACCACATCTTTTGACCTTGCTGAATTTCTAAAATGATAATTTGAAGAAATTCTTTTGAAGTCTGAAACGCTGTATGCCATGGAAACAATGAAGTTTCCTGACATGGTGATTGCACCCTGCAAATAGTCAGATCTGTCATCAATAATGGCTGAAGGATGGAATGTATCTCCACTGAAACATTGAGTTGATTTCACAACAATCAATGAAATAGTTGTTTGTCTGGAGGAGGGATAAACAGAAAATTTGGAAAACAGTCCGCAAAATGCTGAGGGAAAAGCACTTTTAATCAGTACATATCCATAGACACAGGTCCTACCAAACAAAACGTACTGAAAAGTCAAATTCAGTCTCAGCACTTCATCAAGTTTGAAAATGTACTTGACAAAAGGTGCATATTTCTCTCTATTACTGCAATAATGTTTGTCATGATAAAAGCCATTGAAGCCACAAAGCTTATAAATTGGCAAAACCCCCAGAGGCCCAATTGCTGTCCAGGTGTCATTCATGTAAACTTTCTCTGGAATATGTCTCCTAACATTTCTGAAATGATAACACCTGGGAAAAGAGGACAAGAATACTTGCAATACATTTTCTGTGACAAAGAACATCTTTCATTGTCAAAAATACGATGTGAAATGCGAAGGAGAGAAATGATTACCAAACTGAGTGTGGATTGTGAGTGACATTTCCCACAGCTTTTCCAGAAATTTTTATCAATTCCTTTGTCTGCCAAAAAGTTTGATACAGAATTTGATTGAGTAATGCTCTTTTGAATGTATCTACAGAAACTGATTCCTTTCTCCAGTGAGAATGCATGAAAGTTTTGACATACTTATGCCACTGTTTTGTAGCATTGACAAACACATGATGTTTCAAAAAGTCATCAGGCAAAATAACATCTTCAGCAAATGCGTGTTTCACAACCACAGCACACAAAAACATGTTTAATGTGAGATGCATGAACATTTCTGATGACTTTACTTGTTCAATATTTGTCAGCACTCTTCTTCTTGTGAATTTGCTGCAGCAATCAACACAGCTCATGAGGTGTGGCTGTTAACGATTAAAATGAAACAGCTTTGGAAGGCGTCAGATTTTCAGAAAGAACAGAGTCAAGTGAAAGTTCAATCAAGGGAAACTGTCGACATTATGGCTCACCAAAAAGCCATTTCTGACAGTTGAAAATATTTGAAAAAAAAATGAATTCATGCCCTTCAATACAGCAGTGATTCACCTGTGTATTTCTCCACTTCAATGCAGACAAAACAAAAACACAAAGTTGCTGCACTGAAAGGGATTCTGATGTCAAAAGAAAATTCCCTTTCGTGGAACAGAAAAGGAAAAACAAATTGTTTCAAAAGTTGTAAAAGGAAAATTGTCCAAATTAATTCCCAACTGGCCCCATTTCCTTGTGGTCGCTTTATTTTCACAAATTTATCTGTTTTGAAAGAAAGGTGGCATTTTGATCTGGGTAATTTTGTGCTTTCTTAGTTTCTTTCGCACAGTTTGAGTGTAGTACTGAACAATGGAGACCTGTATTGATCCAGAACTGGGTGCAAAATCAGTTTTTAGTGTCGAAATGCATTTAATTCTGTGCATCCACAAACTGCACTTGTACAGATCAATTTGTGGTAAGTACAGAGAAAAACATCCTGGCAACCAATTTTAGTGGGTACACAAACAAGAATAAGAGAAAGCTTAGGTTGTTTTGAATTTCATTGCAAGAGTCAAGTGGTGTCAAAACTAATTGCAAAGTCTCTTATTACTTCTGACACCAAAGCCGCCCGACCTTTGATGCTGGAAAAAAATATGACACAGCACCCACCACCAAAGGTGGCACAACAAACTGACAATACAAAAGTTTTGATACTTTTTCAAGTCTCTCACCTACAAATCACCCCCAAGACAGACCCATTCCCATTGCTCACACAAATAAACATTTTGGACCAATCTCACGTCACCTGTTTCCCATATTCAACTGAGTTTTAAATGGAAAACAGAAACGGTTGGCAGATGTCACTCCTTCACAGAGAAGCCTTTCGCCTGGAAATGAAGATGTTTTGCTGTTTTTCTGGCTTCTTGGTCCCATTTGTAGAAATAATATGCGTTTGCTGTTCAATGTTGGTTGGGGTCATGCAGAAAACGCAAACCAAATATGAACAAAATTGTGCATTATCTTCATGATGAAAGTTATACGCACACACTTTTGGTGGACGATGCCTTTTCTGCTTCCCACTCAATGGTAGTGGCGCAAATCACCAAACAGGCATTGGTCCTTGTTTTGCACAAGCAAATGCATTGTCTGGCAGTTTTGGTTCGTAACACTGATTGCACCAGTAAACTTGGGACAAATCCTGGTGAAATACCAAGAAACACCGCACGCCATTGGACCTCAACACGGAACACCTTCTTGGGTTTGCATCAGTTGTGATAGGCTTGATCTGATCCAGCTTTGAATGGGCTGTTTTGCAAATTGGTCAAACCAGCTTGAGCTTTGTGGATCAATTGCGTGCGTGGGGTCTCATATTGCAAAAAAACCCCACAGACTTTGACACAAGCAGTATTGCTCGTCGGTTGTCATTTCATCAAAGCTTTTGGACGGGCGGCATCTTGGAGAGTGTACACACATAACTTGTCAGTTCTATTGGTTTCCTTTCTGTTGGCTTAGCTCTGTCTCAGTCACGTCACCGCAAACTCATAGGTGCTACAGGTGAGCACACCTTGAACAAGCAAACATCCTGTGCTCGTAATTTATCTCAAGCATACCAGTAAGTGTTTGGGAATTTTGCTGTGGTTGGATCTGCATTCCAGATTTTTAGGTGATTTGAACTGTACATTGAATAATGTTTGGTGGTGAAAACCACATACAGGCATCAAAAGGCATAATGTGTGAATGCAAGTTTGAAAGTGTTCTATTTGCTTGATTTTACTCTTGTTTGGTTTATTTGTTCACTTTCAGGCTGTAGTTTATGCGCAAAGTGTCAAAAGAACAAATTTTTGATTTGATGTGTTTTTACAGTCAAAAAACCAACATGGCTGATATGGTGAAATTGGGGTATGGCTGTATAGATGGCTTTATAGCCCAGAAACAGTTGATTTCTGCTGAAGAAAGTATACATGAGAAAATATAGACAATTGCTTGGGCTAAATTTTAGATTTGGTGATTGGTTGCTATGGTAACGTTCATTGCTGGTTTTTTTGTTGGCTGAAAGTCAAAATGTGATTTGGGGTTTTTTTGGATCAAAATGTGGTGCACGATGCAAAGCAAGTCCACAGATACCCGGGTCACGCGTGTGAGATATACATCACGGCAAGGAATTTGTTTATTTCTGCAGTGCCGAGGTGTCTTACTTGGTCATCGCAAAGATTTGTTTGTACCCTGTGTAAAATTCAAATCTTAGCGCTGTCGCTCAT
>JAAUXT010150499.1_pt1 | contig 21033 bp, 19 predicted proteins | sample 7278171 | NCBI WGS metagenome assembly JAAUXT01 (sample SAMN14350112, study PRJNA611818) | marine sediment metagenome | isolation source: surface marine sediment (1.8m) | place: French Polynesia: Moorea | collected 2018-08 | reverse complement strand
GCAATTGGTCACGGATGAGCACGTTCCTTGTAGAATTGCACCAAGCGAAGTGCGTCGATGCGACTGTTCAAGACATGATAATTGTCACTTTGACTTGATAGATCCTCGTAGATAAGTCCCTCAGCATTTGAATCGGCTCGGCCTTGACTACATGCACACTCAGAGAGCATGTACGAGAGTCACAAAACAAAATTTCCAGTGACAACATTGAAGAGAATGCAAGGATATTCATTATGCAGATCTCACCCATCAGGACGCAACCAGCCACACAATTTACGGCTTCCAGGTTAAGCTAGATCTATTCTTGACTGGTTATGAAACTCAGCTACAAATTGCCATCAATTTCCTGACCCACAGGCAGCATCAATAAACTCTGGTCATTGCCGGCATTTATCACCATTGGAGTGTCATCATATAAAAGGCGACTGGTATCGTTGCAGAGATCTGCTGAAGCCTTTCTTGTTTCGTCTGCAGAAAGCAGCTATCATGACTCTGAGATGTCTGAGGAAAACGCTGCCAATAGCATTCAATCTGGACACGTTTTGTCCACTTAGATGTGCGTCTTTTCTGCCGCACAGCTATAAGCTTCATCTGTTTTGTGACGAAAGCAGTTTTGCATCAGAACTGGCCGTGAAGTTCTGCCTTGTGGTAGTTCCTGGAGATTTACATCCAGCTGATTGCATTTGAAAAGATGAAAATCCTCACAAATTAGTGCAATTAGTGTTTCTCGAACGAACAAATTGTGCTCACTTGCCTGAGCACAGAAAGGTATTTTTCACAATGAAAAGAAAGATTTCCCCGAGCGCTTTTCAGCCTGCCGGCTGCAGTTCCGAGCCAAAAATGGGTCGTTCAAATGAGCACCTTTTTAGATTCCAGGTGACTTCTGTCGTACTTCACCAAGAAGAGGCGCGTGGTGGGCACAACTGCGGCAGGTCGGGAAGGACCTACCTCATCTTGAGGTGGGGCCTACCAAGGTGGTGGGGGCAGAAAACATTTGAGGCAGGCGCTGGGGAAGGACGCACGTTATGCAGGTTCTGTGGGGAAGCGAGAGACTGGACCTCACTTTCAAGGGAGGGTCTGCGCAGAGTCTGTCCCATTTTGAGGCAGGTCCTCCTCAATCACCCCAGTGGGACAGCAGTGGACAGGAAGGAATGCCTCCAGCTATGGCCAGCGCATAACGCAGGCTCGCCCCCTCGGACGCGCCTGCGAAATTTTGCTTTGGCACTTGACTTGCCACTGTCGGACCAAAGGTGTCAGTAGAAACACCAGGCATCGGCGCCGGTAAGATTGAGAGTGGTTCTGGGTAACTGCACCAGACATTCTGAAGTCGGTGGTCGAAACGTAAGTCTGAGTGTTTTGTTCTCTGTCGCTCTCACCGAGCCACAAGCAGAATTTTACTCTGGTGATTTGCTACAGAACATCACAAGTCGTGTTTTGGCGGGCTTGCAAGTGTATGTGCGAAGCGTCTGAAGCAAATTTGTCGTGCTCGGAACAGAGATACGCGTAAAAGAGTCCACGATCCACGAGCACACAGCTGCGCGCCGCGACGCGACGCTTCTCGTCAAACCGCAACAACAACGAACAAATCTGAAATCGAACTGAAAACCACTTTTCTGCTGCAATATGTGTGTTGATGGAAGCTCTGTGAGCGGACTGCAACCGAGTCTATGAATTCACCATCCCGGCCACTGCATGTAACTTCATTACTGCTGTATGTCCAATCGCTTTGATGATCAATTGACAAGTGGATATCCGCACAACGAGCAAACTGAGGGACAGAAGGGTGCTTTCACAACCAAAGCAGTAGTGAAGGTAATGTACCAGTGAGTATCAAATCTGAGATCTGAGGATTCTTTCATTCAGTGAGTTCCTCTCTTGGCCCTGCACATGAAATGGAAAGTGATACTGACTGCAATTCTTGGGAGGTTCTCATTCAAAACTCAACTCTTTCAACCAGTGGTCAGAAGACGGAGACGAAAGTTCCAGTTCGTCCAGGGAGCACGATCAGACGGATGTACACAACGGGAGACTGAGGAATCCAAACCAAAAGGCATGTCAGTAAAAACAGCATGTTGCATTCGAAGTATTGATATTTTTTCAGGAGGACACAACAAAAATTTAAACTTTAGAGACAAACATGAAGGAAACACTCTACAACTTCAGAAATTGCAAGTTCAGGGCCACAATCGAGGCTTCGCTTTTCCTTGTAGATCTATTCTGTTTACTCACTTGGTGCGGAAAGTTTGATGTGAAAACGTACTCGTATTTGCTTTTCATTTGTGTGTCCAGAGGTCTGCAAGAAGCGTTCTGCTTCTTGCAAAGCTTCCCTTCGTTTTGCCGGAAGCCTTTCCGCTGCAACTAATTATGGTTCCTCAAAGATGTCTTTACAGAAGTGACTTCGCCCTTGTTCGTGCAAATATTTGACTTTCTTCCGCAGTTGAAAGGATCGACCTTGATTGACTGATGTGTGCTCTCCCAATCAGAAGAATGCTTTAACCCTTTTCTTCACTTGATCGAGTTGGGCAGGTGGTCTTTTACTGTGTTACGATTTCGTGGTACAGTTTGATTTCTAACATGTTGCTTGACATCAGATTGTTGGCTCATGCACTGTCGGGCTTTTTGCCAACACTTGTCCCGAAGTCACTTGGCGCACGCATCTCGGAATCAAGTGATGAAGGCCGCAGCTTGGACCTGAAGAATTCAAAAAAGGGGAATGTTGTCCTGAGCTTCTCACAGATCAACTGGATTTGTTCAAATGCCGGACACAATGGAGTTGCGCAAGCAAACAACAAATATGACGGGCCAACAAAAACTAACATCTTCCCCCAGCAGAACAGAAAATATTTCCCACTTACTTTGCCATTGTGATTGATGTTTTCATTTTGGTATCCCCCTTCGTGAATGATATCTTCATTCGATGGAGTCAAATTTATCAATAACTGCCATCGGAATTTTCACTGGTCCGCAATGGCATCCAGTCAGAAAAGCTAATGGCTTTGAACCTTTCCCACATAACACCCACCATCCACTCGTAAATCAGTCCAATAATCACTGGGATAAGCACTTTTAAAGTGTGTCGAGCAGGGTAGGTTCAACTGTCACATCTAAATAGAAAGCTGCTCATAATCGAAATGCTTTCGTCTCGGCGTCCATCCAGGCGGCGCACCTCAGTGTTGTGCAAAGGCCACTTCCGAGAGCTTCTCACCACAAAGAGAGTCAGGAATTCAAATGGAATTCATAGATTTGGTCCTCCTCTGTGGTGTTAATCCATGCGGAGTTCCTCCATACAACCTGCGGATGACGCAATAATCGCTCTCAGGGATTTTTCCAAAAGAGAGCCCGGCATGGCCGAAGCAACCTGCACAAGGATAATGACACGGGCCACATAAAGTTTTTGAGGCAGCTGAAGACCTGCCCAACATGAGGCGGTTAACAACGGTTGAGATCGAGGAAAACATCAGACACCTCAAGGATCAACCGGACAAGGCCTGAGGGTTCGTCTGTGCGAAGTCCCCGTTCTTTTGGCGCACATGACACGAGGATGTGGCTGAACAAGGAAAACAGATGAATTTCGCTTCAGGGGGGCAGATTAGATTATTACCTGCAAAGTTACACGGCTGTCAGCAAAGTAATCGACCTCGGACGACATGAAGCTACCTGTGCGACTCTCGCCAGCGTGAAATCAACACGACTGCAGTCTTTCACGGACCAGCCTGCTTTTGTTTGTCGACAATTTGCAGCTTTTCACGAGCAGTGAAACTCTATCTGTCGTTTGGTTGAATGTATCGTTCTTGTGAGCACGTTCTGTTGCTTTCACAGACGCTAACCACAGAAGAGAACGTGAAACTGCAGATCTGGATTCATTCCGACACAAAGTGAGAAACTGACTCAGTGCGTCGACGGTCAGATGAGTTGAACGTGGTCTGTTGCAAACAATCGCGCAATCGTTTTCACTGTGTGTGGATGTTTGAGGTGACAGAGTGAGATTCGCTGACAAAGATACCGAAAACGCTGACGTCACTTTTGCTCTGTCAACTTTCGCACACTGGACATCAGAGCAAGAACTCCTGTGGTAAACATATATTTATCGGAGCCATTAGAAGCCGCACGAGGAAATTTGCCATCCACCAATTTCAGAAGATCAAAGCAGACGCAGAAAACCTGGCAAGACGAAAGTGCGACTAATCGGGACTGATGGGAATTTCTTGCAGCAATGTCCACACTCGAACCATAGATAGCCAACTGATGCTGCTTTCATCTCACGTCACTCAGCGTCAGGCTCCAGCAAGTGCGCTCAAGGTGCTCTTGTCTGCAGGAGAAAGTGAGCAAGACTTTTCTGGGAAAAATGGCGCCGTCGGACTGCGTGAAACTTCTTTTGAGGGAAACGTGCTGGCATGAGTGTGCTCTCTTCTTCTTGCCTGCGGGGCATGAGTGTGCTCTCTTCTTCTTGCCTGCGGAACAATTTTTCCTTCAAAAAAATGTAAGTCCAGAATATTTTCGTACCCACGTAATAACCAAGCACACTTACACAGTCCAAGATAATATTTCTTCCAAGGCCGGGGGGCGAGACGCATATTTTTGATTGTATACACTCAAGACGCACCCAATGAAAAATAAAAAAGACGCGCCCCAACTTTTGACAGAAAAGTCTTCACACCAAAGGCCAAAACAGTCAAGAAGACGCGGGAACCATCAAGTTTGGCCCCTCTGCTCTCGATTCAAACGTTTGTCGCAAGCGTTCAACCACTTGTGCGCTTGAAAAAGACAACAACAGTGTGTCAACATTCTTCCTGGCAGAAGGCGATAAACAAGGCCAGCACGACCGCTCCGGCCCTTCCCAGGTCGTGAACGCAGGTGCGCCAGCGACAAGCCTCATCAAATTTTCCACTGGCACCTATTTCCTGAAGAACAAGTAATTGTATCCGCCTGGAACATGAGCGCATGAGAACAAGTCGAAGACGTCAGTTTAAAGCTAGTTCTCAACTTAAACCCGGTGCTCAGTCTCTCCGTTTTTATTCTCACCACTTCATCCAAGACCCGTTGTGCCGAAACAGCTTGAGTTTTCGGCGTTTTTTTTTTGCTGTGTGATGCGTTCTCCTTTTCATTTCTTTCAACTCTTTGATTTCTCACAATTCGACAGCAGTGTTCAGTCTCTTTCTTAAAATGTCACTTCTAAAAGAAAAAAAGAGTAGCAGTAGCAGGAAAATGGCAACCTTGTTTGATTATTTTCTGAAAGCTGCTCTGAACAGAAACAATGGACGATTTGCGAGCGGACGTGTCAGACAGTATTCTGCACAGGTTTCCATTTTGTCATTTCCCCCTGACCTTTCCAGAAATACTGTCTGTATTTCGTACTCTGCATGTAAATTACAAGTGAATTCTACGAGTCACTACTCGTTTGGCGAGCCATTTGGGTTCCTTGCACCAGCCAACAACGAACAAAAATGCACACAAGACACGACATAGGTTTGAAAATTCAGAAGTTTTGAATGCACCCGGTCCCAACATTTAACTTTGGATCACGGCACAAGGGCAACAAGTAGAAACTCTCCACCCGATTGGGCTCTCTTCAACAAGAAAACCTTTGCCAAATACAGTCGCGGGTACGGGGAATGTTGCAAAGAACAGCTCGGTTCACCCTGACTCATCACTTTGAGTGAGCCGTCAGGCTGCATGTCCCCCTGTGCAGGAATCATCGGACATTTTTTGGCAGACGATCCCATTACTCCACCCTTTGGTGACACTTTCTCCAGGACGAACAGAATCGTGTGAATGACAAAGCCGTCAGCACGTGTTAACAACGGAAAAGCTGATCAAAACATGGTGCACATTCGTAGTGCCCAAAGAGCACCAACAGTTTTACAAAAGTCCATCTTCTGAAGCTGTTTGTCGTTTTCTTCTTTGGATTTATCTTTCACTCCAGTGGATTTTTTTGTGGGGGGAGGGGGGCAAGGAGTTTAGACACCACCCTTGATCCCAGAGAAACATTTTACTTTCTCACATTGCTTTTCCGGATCGTCTCAATCCAGCTTCGAGAAGAGAGCTGGAACCGGAACACAAAACAACACGCGTTTCAATAACTGAAAGATGAACGCAACGAGTTTGTGAACTTCCATTCTACGTTCCTTTTTTACCTCTGAAAACAGTCGACATCAACAAGTCAACATCACAAAGGATGTTTCCCCGTGGAATGATTGCGACCCACTGATTTGTGCTCTCAAAGTAGACTGAGGCGAATCGCGCTGCTTATGGGACTCATTCACAGCTCTCAATGAACTGGAGCCGAGCGTACCCAGAATCCAAATTTCTTTTCCGCAGCCAAGCATCAATGCTCCGCGCGGAAGTCTTTTTTCTCGTGTGCTTACAGCTGCAGTTCGTTGCTGAGTGCAGGTTTCGACAAATTTCAGACTGCCAGAAGGAAAGACAAAATTGCAACACGTTTGCAGAAAGATTCTCGGAAAATATTTGCTGCTTTCCATTCAAGTACTTGTACCAGAAAAAGTCAAACCTTCAGAACAAGACACCTCTTGCCGAGACGATCGCTGAGACAAGCATGCCAAACCATACATGCAACCACGGAGAAAATCTGAAGCCGCGTATGGGAACACAAACGTCTGACTTGTGCCGAGCGAACCCAGAATCCATGCATTTCTTTCCGCAGTCAAACATTTGTGGTCTTCGGAAGTAGTTTTTGTGTGTCAGTTGGGATTTGTTACTGAGTGCAGATTTCCTGTACGCACACAAGAAGGCATCCACGAGCTTGTTTGCAGGGTACATCGGTCAGGTCGGCAGACGTGAGGGGGGAGGGGCGTTCTGACCTGGGAAGGGATTCCGAAGCGCCTGCATCGGTCGTCAACTTTTGTGCAATCTTCACGTCGCATGAACTCAAGCGTAGTGCGCTCCAGGTGACCAACTGAAGTTGATAAATTTGAAGAACCAAACTTCATGCTCGGAACCTGGTGAGGGAGAATGTTTATGGCTGAAAAGGCTGTTCGAGAAACAAAAGGAGACTCGTGCAGAAGTGATACGGCAGCCGCCTTCGCGGAATCTCATTCTGCACGTCCATCACCTGGAGAAGGGAATGGGCGTCTCGCAGGACGGGGAGGATACGTCACTGCAGATCTTAATTGATCTCCAATTACTTTTCAAAATGCAAACTCATTTTGAAAGCAATTGCTGCTCACATCTTGTCGAGAAAATGGCATGAACATTTACGAGCCCGTCTTTCGCTCTTGTTTCGTTTTCAATATAACGTGGTCTGCATCTGAGACAGTTTCATTTCAGCAAAACCTCATCAGACTGAAGAAAATCTGCTCACCAATGACGCACAAACTATTCTGGAATTTCTTTGAGATCGTCTGTCATTGCGGAGTTTGAGAAAGGGAAGTAAAACCCTGAGTGAGATCCAGATCTATCTGCGCTGGTCCCACAATGCTGACAGACTTTTCAAGTATCATCTCTGGCGACTCCCACGGAAGATTTGCAGCTCTAGTTGTGACTATTGTTGATGATTACAACATTCACTGGGCACAACGCCCACCTTCAGAGAAGCAATATCCTTTTTCAGAGGGAAATCAGCAAATGACTCTTGTCCGGATCTGACTCGGATGATACAAATCTTAATCAAGAGAGAAAATTAGTCCGTGCATCTGCCTCATCTCCGTCAAATGAAACGTGAAGCCGGTTCTGCAGAATATCACACTGGGCGTAATTAGCAAATAGATCGCACAAAAGGACACAATTCCCAACCTCAGATATGTATCGGCGCAACCAAATACGCAGTGTGGGCAGTCTTCTAACTGCGTGTGAACTTCGTCTTTCCCTGCCATGGAAAAATCCACTTCAGCGACGAGAGCCCCTCAATGGCGTCACTTCCCCAGCGGAAAGAAAGACAAGGTCCCCTCCGAAACAGAAAGTGACCGTCTTGTACGGGTTTAAGCCATGCACATTCAACACTCGTAGGAAGGAAGTCTTCTCAATGATGATAAATTAGGTCCTAATCAAATAGGGCTTCAAACGAGATGCGACTGTAGTCCCAGAGACCAACTCTGATCCCGGAGCTTATGAATACAGATAATACCATCAGACTTCTTGTCACATGTGTCTTTCCTAGCAATTGTAAAATTTTTGTCCCACGAGCGAATGTGGAAAAATCAAATTACGAGAGTCTGGATTCCTACAGAACAGGCGCCATTTTTGGCTTTCTGCTGCCTCAAGAAGGTGAGAGTTGTTGAAACCCTGCAAAAATCTGTTTGGTTTTCCTTTTCCCAGTCTAACAGGAGTAAACATCACACCAGTTTTCATTCTCTGTTGTTTGAATAATGTCCAGGGGTGAAACAGATCAGCCACCAAGCTACGCAGTATGAATCCAACACTTCCCAATATTTCGCGGTGCGATGATCTCTCATCCCACGAGTCCTGCAAACTTCACAACAGAAACTATAATCTACACACAAACAAGTGTTTCATATTCATTGCCATCAGCAAAGAAACATATTCATTGCCATCAGCAAAGAAAAAGAAAACGTCAGCTTTTTTGTGCACGTAGAGATTCCCAAATCCTGGAGAAAGGTATCCTCAGGCTGTGTCAGAACACAGCTTTGTTCTGATGCTTCGTACGTACAAGAGTTTCTGAGTATTTTCTCTGTAGAGAATGTCTCTGCAGTGAATGAACACGATGCAGGTCAGAGACAAAACAAGAACAACTGGCATTGTAGACACGCGCCGAGTCGGCAACATGCCCCTTGTGAACTAAGCCATCAAGTGACAGTGGCATTCAAACCGCAAGACTGTGAGCTTGGTTTGGCTGGAAATAACTTGTTCAGATCAAACTTGTTCTGGATCAGATGTTGCTGAGTTTTGTTTGCAGGGGCTCTTTCCAGACTCTCTGATTTCAGACACAAACTTTTTGCTGGACTTTTGTTGTTATTTTTCCTGAGGAGGCGAGGTGAAGGGGCCTTTTAACATTTTGTTTTTCAAATCTGAACTTTTCAATGCCGTCTGACTGGACAAACCGAAAGAGAATTGTGATGCACATGTTTAGAACGGAGTACAATTAACAGACCCCTCTCACACGTGTACCCAAATCTCTTATTTCAAGACACAAAAGGCAATCAATATGCTGAAAGCCACTCCTGAGATGTGCCAAGAAATCCGCCGATCAATCACGGGCTTTGCCAAGGTAGCGGCGGAGGCCGGGGCGACAGTAGCGACACGATGTAATAACGCGGCCGAATCAAAGCTCCGAAACTGACGGAACGTCGCAAGATAATTGATTCCTTCACCCCTGACTCGTCAATCCGTCTTTTCTCCTCGGAAGAAAACGGAACATCCTCCTGAGGTCCGAATTGGGCTTCATTGTTTGAAATCGTGCCTAACTTGGCTTCGGTGGCACGAATCCTAAAATTGCTTTTCTAAAGACAACTGCCGTCGTTTGCCTCGGCAACGACGATAAATTCGGCAGAGGAACGGGGAGATTCAGAATCGCAATTTGCTGTTGCGGCCATTAACTCCCCTGGATGTTCTTAGTGAAGTAGGGCAATGGGCTCTTCCACCAAGCGGATTCGTGGCTTCGTGCAGCTCATTTGGTTTCTTCCCAGAATTTCGCTGACAAGCGAACAGCCATCGCAGTCGAGAAAAGATCTGAGCGTGACATAAGCGCTGTTCACCTGGCATCTGGAATGTCAACGTCTGCACTCAAACTGTTGGTGACGAGTCGCAACACAGAAAGCGTCTCTTGATTCCAGACCAGTGTGTCTCACAAAGGCATTTGACCGCACAGAAAAGGACTCGCACGTACGAGGATCGTCTCAATTTAAAGCGATTCCGGTCGCGTTTTTTTTGCGAAAAGAAGCAAATGCGCTTGTTGGCTTGCAAAAATATTTATGAAGGCAAACAGAACATGCCAATAACATGCCAATAACATGCCAACTCATGCCAATAAATGTGTAAAACAGCAATAAACATGCCAAAGTCATCAAGACTGTTTGGAACAATAAATCAACATTTCAACTGTCCGCAACTTACTTCAAATGTCCGAGTCAGAGGAGCTACTGTCCTCTCCTTCTGATTCTGAGATTTCCACCATAAAATCTGGCACCTGCAGTCCATCTCCTTCAAAATACTCGCCTCCAGCTTGCACACATTTGGCCCACCGCACAGGGAGATCCTTCATGGCATCCTCAAATTTGGAGGCAGGAATGGCCCGCATGATTTCGTTGGCTGCAGCTTGCACTTGTGCGATGTTGCGGTAGGCTGTGCCCCTCATTTTGGCCTTGATTTCAGGAAATAAAAAGTAATCACAAGGAGCCAAATCGGGGCTGTAAGGTGGGTGGGTGACCATTTCCATGTGATTCTCTCCCAAAGCAGCAAGAGTGATTGTGGCAGTATGTGGTGTCGCATTGTCATGGTGCAATAAGAAGGTCCGCCAGTCACCATTCATCTCCCAAAGATGAGGGCATTTGCGCCTGATGCTCTCACGCAGCCTTGCAAGCAGGAGGCAATACTCCTCTGAGGTGATGGAATCACCCCTGGCCTTCCACTCACAGTGAACAAGTCCGTTGCAATCGAAGAATGTGGTCCCCATGGTCGACTGCCTTGTGCGGGAGCAGAGCGCTTTCCGGGGGCAGGGTGCATTCTTTGCAATCCATTGAGTGTCCTTCATTTTTGTGTCAGGGTCAAAAGTGTGGAAGGAACTCTCGTCGCCTGTGATGATTCTCTGCAGGAAGGTGATGCCCTCTTGGTTGAATCTGTCCAAATTGGACTGACAGATCTGGACTCGGAAAGCCTTTTGTTCATCTGTAAGGATCCTTGGCACGAATTTGGCACAGACATGACGGAGCTGTAAGTCTTTCCTGAGGATCCTTTGCACTGTCGCTCTGGGCACTCCGGTGGTTGCTGCTCTTGTTGAAGCTGGGTTTGCACTTTGTCAATGTGGAGGCAGCAACGCCCACTTTTGGGTCTTCCTGGTTGTGCCTTGTCTGACGTCTTGGTCTGAAGATCGCCTTCCCTGAATTGCTTGTGCCAAGCTCTGACCCTGGTCTTGCCCAAAGCAGCTTCTCCATAAACATTGCACAAGTTCCGCCAACACTGGATCGGCGTGGATCCTTGAGCAGTCATAAATTTGATGACCAATCTCTGCTCCAAGCGCAGTTGTCTCGACATGTCACAAAGCCAAGCCAAAGTTATTAAAAACAAGAACAAACCTTGAAAATTCTCCATGAACAACTTGGACAAACAGACTGTCAGGTTGGATCGCCAAGATGGCCTGACCCCATTGCAATCAGGTCATCACTGGCCGATCATCTAGTGATCAATGGGGACACTAACACAAGGGATCGATGAAGCAAATGATCCTCAAGGTCCTCCCCAAAAATGGAAAAGATCGAACTTTTCCTCGCCCTTCAAATCGGCATGAATCGCTTTAAATTGAGACGATCCTCGTACAAACACAAACACCCCCAAATAACTTTTTGAGCAAAACAACCCGTTGGCGTGGCTGACCCTGTGTTTCAACTTCAGACAATCGATATCACCACTTGTCGCACCAGGCACAGGCTGATTTCTAGCCTCATAAGTCGCATTACGACCCCTCCCCGTCTCGACATGGTCCAATCTGTTGGTAATTTCCGGTTGAGACCAGCAAATACTCAGCACGGCTTGTGCCCAGGAATGTGAATTTTCACCAATTCCGTGCAGTCCAAAAAATTGGACAAAGGCAATAGTGACAGCACAGCAAAAACGCGGTGTGTTTTTGTCCCTCAACTGTGCTTCCTCGTTGTTAGTTTAAACCGCAGCTTGCTCAGCTCTTGCTTTCGCCAGCTCTGTTTTTCTTGCCTGCAAAGCACACGACAACACGACAGGAAGCCACCCAATGTGCACTGATTGCACTTGAAACTCTGATGAGCAAAGGCAATTCGCTCAAAACAGTGCAAACTTGCGGCGCATGGCAGATTGTTTTTTCACCATTTGAAAAAGTTGCTCCAGCAAATGCTCTGGTGCTCATGTGGATGGTCATAAACCAGGGTTTTGTTTTTCTTGCACCATCTGTGAGCAGCGCAACACGATGGAAGAAATCGAGCGCTTGATAAATTTGACAACGCCGACACCAGCATCCTGACATGCAAGATGCAACAAGAAGGTTACTCATGAAAAGCGCGCGGTTCCACGCTGGCCCACGTGCAGACAACATCGGTCCTGGTCTGTCCAGGTCAGCTTCCAGGGTGGGACCTGTTGCTACTGCCTCACTCAGGGCGGGGGTCAAGCAATAGCGGCAGGAAATGCCCCAGGGTGGAACAATCTTCAAGAAACTATCTTCAAGAAAAACTTATCCAGACAAAAATAACTTTTCAGCGACTTTGGTTTTCCGTGCCTGAGAGTTCCTGTCACGAAACACATCAAGAAAGCTGTTTTGAACACAGGCGCACCTTTGGTGGGCAGAAGTGATCATCCACGATGGCGACCTCAACATTGTCAGTGGTGCTGTGGCAATGTCATTGTATCGCGGGCAAAACTTGATTTTTTATTTAGTTGTCTGAAAACGCAGATGGAAAGATATCGCGGAATTCATGCTCTACCATGTCAGGTATCAATGCTTCCCAGCGCCGGGTGGCGCTCAAGACTCGTTCTCCCAACAACGGCACATCGGCCGATCTGGCATCTGTGCTTGTGCCATCTGTTGCTGGGTAAGCAGCGCTCTGCCGTGTTTCCAGGAGATTCGTAATTGCCACAACTGATCCCAGATCAAAGCTTTGCAACCTTCGTGTTCATCAGTCAGAATCTCCATGTTCCAATCAGCCCGCACCGAATTTTGTACCCAACTATCCTTGGCCTCAAATTCCTGCTTATCTCGTCATTGACGTCAGGGTGAAAGAAACACACCTTCAAATTGATTGGCAGGAAGTTTCTTCAGCCAAAGCAGCCAAACACGGATATCACAATGCTTCAAAAACAAAATGAAGGATGAAACAAGCGAACAGCGTTGCATTGATGTCCCAAGCGAGTCAAGCGAGGTCTGTACGAGCGTGCTGCGGTGACCACAAATCCTTCAAAGCTGAGCCCACCTCGCTGGATGATCTGCCCCCTCATTACGCCGGCCTGAGGGACACGAACAGGCCGCCTCACAACTGCCAGCCTCGCTTGATCTGCACAGCATCTGTCTCATCAAGCCCCCGGAGTACACAAGTCAAACTAGTACCTCCCAGAAGATCACTCGTTTCGAAGCACGCCAATTCATCTCGTGAGTCACTTTTTACTTCCATGGGTGCAAACGAGTTGCTGCACCCAACCAATTTGTAACTTCGTTCCCGTGTTCTTTATCCACATAAAAACTGTCGTTGTGGGTAATTGGTGCGCAACACACTCACTCACTTGTGTTGCAAAGTAAGCGCGGCAGTTTTTTCGTCCCAGCCGACCCTGAAGAACAGCTGAAGAGGATACGTAAGCCTAAACACCAATAATTAACAACGCAGAAACTTCTGCTGCTTTCTGCGCCCAAAGAACAAAGGCTGAGCCTGCTAAAAAGAAAGTTGCTCAGCCTCCACCGAATCAGCTGATACAGAGACCACCGTTTACCAAGGAAAATAACTCAAATTAACAGCCTGAGATTTTCAGAATATATTCAAGTTTCAGTACCAGACTCGGAACCCGCACACCTGCTCGTTTGGTGTGAGGCGCGCAAACAGAAATGCAGTCGTGGGCAGGATTCAGCTGAAGTTCATTTCTGAGGTCGTTTCACTTCACATTCTGCTCGTAAAAAGATCACCACGAGTGGTTCTGTTGTTTTTTCTTCACCGTTCGTTTGTCTCCTTGAAAAAGTGTGGTTTCGGCGCAAACACACGTTTCTTCAAGCATTTTCGACTGGAAAGGGAGATCCGAAACGTTTTTCGTCGTTGTGTAATTTTTTTCGAAGCGAGACGAAATTGATATCTGGCCCACACTCATGTAAACATCCAAGCATTTTCAATGGCTAAAAGATCAAGTGGCACCACACAACACTTGTCACATGCAGCTCAGCGCGCCGACTCCAAAGCAATAGTCCTTGTCACCACACACACGGAAATCACTTGAATTGTTCTTGATCTCGCTTCTTTCATGATACCACAATTGTACTGTGATCCAGTCATATTTTCACTTGCCCACAAAAACAGCATTGCACGCTGGTCGAAAAATAGAAATTACTGGAATTTTGAAAACACAAAAATGCATCAATGCTTTTTCTTTTTCCTCCTTTTCTTCGACTTTTTCTTCTTTTTCTCAGCTTCGGAGTCTGAGGTGTCACTGGAGGAGCTCGAGGAAGAGGAAGAGGAAGAGGACGAGCTGTCGGACGATGACGAGCTGCCCGAGACGGAGCTGTCCGAGCTCGAGTCGCTGCTGTCCGACCCCTTGATGGTGGACGAGTCGGAATCCGAGTCGTCGCTGTCGCTGTCGGATCTGAAACGAGCGACAGCGCCGTCAAGCCACTCCGCTCCCACCCGGCAACACCTCGACGTCTTCACTGCGTCCATGACAAGTCGGAAACGCGACGTCACCTGCACCGTTCGCTCATTTCTGTATTCCTCCGTCACCCCCCCCCCACATGCTTTCGAAAGTTCGCTGCCCAGGTAGATCTTACGAAACCCAAGGGAAATTCTTCTTTTTTTTCTCCCTCTCTACTTCAATCCAGCGAAGAATTAAAACGTGCGCGATGCGAGAAATGTGGTTCTCTCGGTGAGACAGATCCATTTCACATTCGAGTGGGTTTCATTTTACTTTCTGTGTCACTGCGATGAAAAACGCAAAACACTACCTTGTAGATTTCTCTTTCTTGTCCTTCAGAGTACTCGCTTTTGCCCTGAAACAGAGAATTGGTTGGAAATTACGTTCGCCACAAAGGCTTGAATGCGCAGCACACACAGTCCCACATGTGTACGCAAACACAGGAAACAACACAATTTTGTCATGTCCACGATAACAACTCATTCCAAGCTGACTACCCATTCTCATGCAAAAAACATTCACTCTGGATAGTATCAATGCATTTTGCGTATTCCTGGATGTCAATGACAAAACCTTTTTTCCACCGGCGCGTGTCCTTGACTGCACATACTCATTTACCACCAGGGCCTTCAGAGCAAGTGCTCAGATCAATACGACCTGGATCTTTGTCTTTCATAAATTCCGCTTGATGCCACAACAGGAGACACAAGAAATGTGTTCCTACCATTCGTCAATGTTGTCGCATATCACTCGGTCAACACAAAAGTCTTGCAGGGGAGCGGGGGGCCGCGCACCGTCCTCCGCCTCCGGATCTGACTCGCAGAACGACACGATCATGTCCTCCTCTTCCTCCTCCTCCTCCTCCGGATCTGACTCCGGATCGGAATCCTCCTCGCTACACGTGTCTATCACAGATATCTCTGGAACTGGCTCACTCGGCTCGCTCATCTCGTGGGAGAGTGGAAAGTCGGATGAGTATCACCTGCTGATGACGCCACCCCAAACCAGCCTGATGAGGGCAACTTGATCACGGGTTCCGATGCCTCCTGTTTTCATCACAAATTCTCCAAACTGAAAACACCTCGTCTGGACTCGAAAATGAAAACGCACAGCTCCAGTGGTAAACGCTACAAGTGTTTGTTCCACGGTGTCACTGGGACTCGTTGTTTATCCAGAAAGGCAAACTCCTACAACTGAAATGTGCCAAGTGCAACTGCACACAAACTTCACAGCACTGCGAGGCTCTACTCGCCAGTACCGACTGCCACTGAATACTCAAACACACACATTCGGAGGATATTTACTGTTCGAGGGTGCAGATCAGCTTTCCTCGAACAACATCCACATCATATGGCAGGCCCGGGGTAGTTTGGCAGCCTCACGATCTTCCAGCTGACTGAGCAGCGAGCAGGAAAAAGTAAAGCGAAGTCTTAATCACCGATCATCAACTCACATTTGATTTCATCTCAGGTTTGTACAGCAGCGAGACGGGTGGCACAGGAGCGATGAGCCGATGCCCCAAAAAGGATCAAAGGAAATACATAAAGAACACAGTGTCTTCCAGCAAAGGTAAACACTTTGAATTCATGGCAGCACCTCACTGGTGTAGGTTTCCTTCCTCGTGCGCCTTCCACGCTCATACCATTGTTTGCTGTGTTGAATGCAGCTACAGTGGCCACCAATATTTACTTGCTCATCATTTATCTGCAGACAACCCACAGAGTTTCGCTGAAAATTGCACCAAATCCTTTTTGTTTCTGCGTCTCAGAGTGCAATCATAATCCAACAGGTAGAAGTGAACACTGCGATGTTTCTGCAGGGTGTATCTGACTGAACAGAGACGGGAGGTTGGTTCTTCTCGGCGCACAGTACGACGCAAACTTCGAGAAGCAAAGGTCACGCAAACACAACCACCAGGAACGCCCATCTGTTTGCGCACAGATGGAGATACAGCTGTGGTGGAACTGTGGCACGATAGAAACAGTGCCTTGTGTCTTTTCAAGTTCTTCCGCCTGATTTTCAAAGAATCAGCGAACGGACCGAAATTTGTCAATTCTGTGTTGAAACAGCGAGACAACGGAACCCCCGGACTGGAACTGACAGCTCCACGTGCGCCAGGTGCGCAATCGCGTCCATTGAAACCAGTCAAAATGTGACCCATTGCGAGTCCATTTTCTCAGATGCGTACCCTGTTGTTCAACTCAGCAAACCCAACGCGATGAAGCAGTGCCGGTGTGTGCCTGTCTAAAGGTACATACTGAAGGGCCACGCAGGTCTTCAACGACACAGAAAAATCAATGCGTCATCACTTGTGGTCAGGCTGACACTCTGAGTCAGCCTTCGTTGTTCTTTTGGCACTTTGTTCCTTCCGGCTGTGGGCAAGCTTTTCATACAGTGGACCTTCTGGATGCCAAAAATCCCAGACGAGACAAAGTCCGACTCTACCGATTGACGAATTGACCTTCCTTTCATCTCTCAACGTTTTGCCGCCGGACAAAGAAAAGAGAGCCACTTCCCAAACAAGGCTTCATTTGCCTTGGCACAGAACATGTGAAGCTTCTCAATCCACCAACCAAATCCTGGGCACGGAGTTCCTTTCATGTGCAGGCAAAGGATTCGATAAGCTGTCCCTGATAGAGCGCTTCATTGCAAACTCTCAATAAGCTTCAGCGCATTTCGTCTGTTATCCCCACTACTCCCTTCTCCCTTGCCAACATCAAAAGCAGCAGCTGCGGCACCCATATTTACTTTTCGGTGAAAGGCGACGCAATGGACTGCGGCCCTGGCCGAATCCATAATTTACAGCGGACAAAAATTCCGTGAAGCGCGATGGGAAATGGCACAAGCTACCACATCACAATAAAGCACGTCAGCCGTCACCCTGGTCAGCTGCACATTGTTCAACTGCTCCGCTCGCAATCCCTCCTTTGGTCAGTCTCTCCCCAACAGCCCACCAACTCGTCCGTCACGAGTTTCACCTGCTGTAGATAAGAGCTAATTCCTCGTGGGACGGCGTGGGCTTTTTCTCGCGTTATCGGCTCCACTGGGCTAATACGCTGCAGCTCACTTCGCTTTTATTCAATTTTCGACTCTGTAAGACCGTGGCGACACTAATGAGGCACCGATGCGCCATTTTTACCGGAGCGGGTGAGCTGCGATTGCTTTCTGGGGCTCTTGAGTCTGAGCTGTTGGTCTTAACGCGGTTTTCCTTGGTGTTACCCGTGCCATTAATAAATCCCGCAAGTCAACAGTTCCCCGTCAGACTGAGCTTACTTTCGTGCACGTTTTGGAACACACACACACACGCACACATACAAACCACGCACGCACGTGTGACACACAAATCATTTTCAGTAGGATAATCAGTGTTGCACAGAGGACTCTCATCACGGTGGTGATTGGGGCGACCAAGTTTGCTTCTGGGGTCAAACGGGAACAACACAAAGGCCGAAGCACTGAACGTCTGTTTCATCAGCGACATCGACCGTACCACATCGCAACGAACAGGACATGCAAGTTGGACTGCTTTGGTCTCAACAGCAAACGTACATGAAGCAATGATATCATGGCTCAAGAAAACAAAGCACCGTCAACCTTTCAATGCTGCACCAAACTTGTTTCCATTGCGTGTGAAGGCAGCACGCACGGGCGACCAGTTTCCTTTTTTCTACACACGGCGGCATCTTTTCTGTTCTGCCCCTTTATTTTTGTTTGTCTTGAGAATAATTCTTGGACAATGCAAGGGGTTCCTCTGTCAGACTTCGAAAACAGGCATTGCCTCGCCCCGTCGCCGTGCGCGTGCCTGCAGAGCTTCCGTTGTTTGTCCTACTCACAGCAGCGCCATCTTCTGCTGCTCCTGCTCGGCGCGCATTCGCTTCCGCATCTCCTGCGAGCGCGACGTGCGCTCCACGTACTTGCGCTTGCCCGAGCACTGGTACGTCCAGTGGCCCTTCTCCAGGCATTTCTGGCAGCGCACGTTCTCCGCACTCGGCTCACTGCAACGATAAAGGGTCACACATTGACGTAGTTCGTCCAAAATGAACACAAGTAGAAAATCAGCCACAAGTCAAAAATGTGCGTTGGAGAAGAAACTAAGTCAAATACAGAAAACTTGCAGATTTCAATCTGTGCTGCCCCCTTCCCCCGGTCATGCATACGTACGGTTCAAGTCGGATACGCGGGTACGTAAAACAACATCAGCTCTTACAGCTGATCTCAGCAGAGATCAACGAGCCCGCGGCCCGAGTTTGAAACAAACATTGGTTGGTTTATGCATGGGTGAGGGACAAGACCAACTGAGTTGGTTTGCCCCTGGTTAAAAGTACCAAGAACAAACACTCAGTTGGTTTACCCCCTCCCCCTGTGACAACCAACTCACTTCGTTTGGGGGCAAAAAGCAGAAATATCTTACATGCAAAAAAGTGCAATTGTCACAACCTCGCATTTAGCTTGACGCCACTCGCATAATCTGTAAGCTTTTTTGGTAAATTCATTCCACAAAAACACAAGTCGAATTCGTTTTTGCCATCAAAGTTTGTGCACTAAAACTTGCGAAAAGTCCCCCCCCCCCCCAGTGTTTTCGTATCGTTTCTGACAATCCAGCAAAAACCAAAAACATCCAGGATTTGAATCGATATTTCCGTGAACTATCTGGACTATTGAGACTTTTAACTTGTATTGCAGGAAGCACAATACTTCTCGGTCTTTCCTCACAGGACACGCAAGTACAGTTTAAACGTGACGACGAGGATCGAAGACAAATCAAGCCTGCTCACCACAAGAGAAGAGATTGCAGAAGAAAGTATCGGGACGCCGGGCCACAATGGTAACGTGCGTGAGAAAGCTAGCTCCAGTCACCGGGGAATTGTGAGCTCAGGTTTGATAGGATTACTCCTGCCTCACTGGCGCCCGTGGTCATGCAATCCGCCCAAAGTAACCGTGTCTCATCTGCGCGATACCGCGATGACTTCCTTATCCCGTCATCTTCTCTCGCAAATAAAGACGGCATCGTGAACCCGCAGCAGTCCAGACAAAAACCAACCTTGCACAACAAACTTAGTTTCTCTCCCCAAACAAGAGATGAGCGAGCGTGGAGATTTTTTTGTGGAAACAGGAGTGGGCCTTGTTTCAATGCAAACTGGTGCGTGTGTGTGTGGGGGGGGGGGGGCGAGTGGTCTGTTCCCCAAATTCTGACCTGTCCCAAAATGTTGGCAACCGCCCCTCAAGTCCAAAGTCTTGGAATCACAGGTGGGGGAGGTCCAATCCCAAAAATTTGGAACAGATCAGAAATTGCATTGTACAGTATGACCTGTCCCAAAATGTTGTGATCAGGCCTCCCCCGTCAGTTTCAATGTCAACACTGTTCTTCGAAAATTCCTCCTTTTTATTCCGCCAGTGGCACGAATGAAGTGACTTCGACAGGTGCTTCTTGAGGAGCACCCTCTGACCCAGGATCCTACATATTTTACAAACACAGCTACTTCGCAGAATGCAAACAGCTCTGAGATGTAAGAAGCCCTGATCAAAGTGGCACTCTTGGGATGTGTCCTGAAAGGTTTGCAGAGGCCGTCCTGGCAGCCAACAGGAACACCAGCAATTGCCAGGAGGTCGCCCCAAAATGGCACCCATTGGCCATCGGAGTACCCACCAATGAGTTACAATAGGTTGTTCAACCAATTACAAGTAAGGTTCTGTGACACCTACAGAAGTTTCAGAGGCCACAAGCCCATCCAAGCTTGTGACCGAAACAGCAGCCTACATATTTAATTGTCACTGGCCCAGAAGCTTTTCTGTCCGAGTTTGCCTTTCAGAGCAACCTATTCATTTGGCCAGTGAAGACCAGACCTCTCACTTCATGGGAAGAAGTGCTGCACATGAATGTTTCAGAAAAAGCACAAGTCCAACTCTCCAATCTTTAAGGAGAAGGGAGGGGACAATTAATCCCTGTGCACGGTGCTCTGGAACACCGATTGTCCAAGGATCCCCCCTTCCCCTCCCCCCCCCCAACAAGAACAAGAATGCTACGCATAAAAAGCGTGTGGTCCATACAAACGTTCGCAGTTCATAAACACCTTTAAGTTCATCAATGTTCTTTTGAACAAACATTTGCAGTTCATAAACATAACCAGATTTGAAAATCTGGTCCTAACCGGGGGGGTGGTGGGACCAGATGAATCTGGTCCTGACCGGGGGGGGGGGGGTTGGGATCAGATTTCCAAATCTGGTCCTGACCTGGGGGGGCAGATTTGAAAATCTGGTCTTGACCCTGGGGGGGGGGACCAGATTTGAAAATCTGGTCCTGAGGTTGGGACCAGATTGCACACACACACACACACACACACACACACACATACATACAGACTGATGGTGATTACACTAAGCGTGTGGTCGAGACCCTTCAGGACCACATGCTGAAAAACTCAGCATCAAACTGGTCTGCAAGTACACAGCCAAAAAATTGTTGCAGTTCATAAACATACCGGGGGTGGTGGTGCGACCAGATGAATCTGGTCCTGACCCCGGGGGGGGGGGGTTGGGATCACATTTACAAATCTGGTC
>JAAUXT010021152.1_pt1 | contig 21039 bp, 27 predicted proteins | sample 7278171 | NCBI WGS metagenome assembly JAAUXT01 (sample SAMN14350112, study PRJNA611818) | marine sediment metagenome | isolation source: surface marine sediment (1.8m) | place: French Polynesia: Moorea | collected 2018-08 | reverse complement strand
TACCGTCTCGTGTATAAGACGCACTTTTTTGCCCCAAAATTGAACATCAAAAGAAGGGGTGCATCTTATACATGAGTATGAATTTACTGTATTTTTAATGAACCTTGGTACTGTACCAGAAAAAAAGGACCAAATCTTGGGGTGCGTCTTGTACATGAGTGCGACAAAAAAAAAAGAGACGGTACGGTATACCCTTGGTTCAGAACTTTAGTTTGACTCTCATCCTCAAACAGCAAAGAATGGACAGACAAGGGCACTCTTGTTCGCAGGCATTGCACTTGTTGGTCTGAAGGGAGCGCCGCGCGTTGGCTCGCGGCACCCGCCGTGGTTCCGTCGGCTCCTCGGGGCGCGAGGCAGCAGCGTCGCCCCCGGTTGAGCTCGATTCACATGCTCAGCATGTCACCGCAGTCGATCGAGATCAGACCATGCATGCCAGCAAAATGAATGGTCCTCAAAATCCATGAACCTAATGCATACAGAGTGGGCATTAGCTGCGCGCTCATCTCCCCAGATGTCGGGAACATTAGAGCAGCGACAGTCCCCCACTGGTGCCCCGTCCATCAAGAGGCAACAGGCACTTGGGGGAAAATGCCTCATTAAGAAAGCAGTTGAGTTGAAACACATGCATGCACTGGTGTGATGCATCTTCTTTCACGTTTTTGGTTTGCCCACCTCAAGCGCCCCACCCTTGGATCTGCTGGTTGAACCTGACAGAAATTGAAGGGCTCGTAACGAACCGCTGGGCGAAAAAGAACAACACTGCTCGTCAGATAAGTTTGAGATGCCCTCCATATTTTCTTGTGTGCCGCAACAACAGCGGAACAAAGCGGCCGTTTGGTGTTACGACTCTTTTCACACAGTAAAACTTTTTTTTCCTGTCAAAACTGAAGCATTGGAGTGGACGTGTACAAGTTCTCGGAACAAGCATTTTTGTTGCTGCAGGAATAAAGCGCACTTTCTCCCGGCTACACTTTAACACCTCATCTACATACGGTAATCCCATAAATCTTGTTGTAAGCTTTTCTGCAGTCCTCAGAGATACGCCTGAGCACCTTAATCCTGAGCAGTAATTTCTGAGTTTTGATTGCGAAGGGGAAATTACCAAAGCGAAGGCTCGTTTCTCTCGCAGTGCTCAGCTGCTTTGAACGTTTCCAGAGCCGCATGAACCGTGCGCTGCTGCCCAGCGGTCATCTCGTCAGGAGAACATCTCCTCAGGAGAACACCTCCCAATGCCCAAATGTCCCAAAGCAGTTCCCGTGCGTAGTTTGTCTCGTACTGGTGCGTGTGCACAAATTGCAAATGTAAGCGATGAGGGGCGCGAACACTTATTTTATGTGATGTTTCCCCACAGAGACTTTCTGAGTCGACACGCACGTTCGCTTCCTGGTGGGACCAGTTGCGAATGAAGCTGCTCCACAAAGGATGGGGCGGCGAGGACGTTGTGCCTTTGGTCGCGCCAGGTCCCACTCTCGTGGCGACATCTGGACATTGTGAAACGTGTCCTTTTGTGGGAATCATCTCCAAGAAAACTCGGGAAGACCCTCCTCAGTTTGCCTTGAATCCCCCTGTACATTACGAGTGACAGTGCACACAACCTGTCCAGTTGTGGAGGGGGGGACCTTGGGGGCACTGCTCCAAAAGGAAAAATCCTGCGGCCCAAAATTGCTAGCGAGGGGCACAGTAACTTTTTTTGTGGCTCAGATGGTCAGAAGTCAGAGGGTCCAAATGCAAGGTCAAAGGGCCCAGGCACACAACATTGCTGAAGCAGAACACCATGGCGCGTTGTTCTGATTCTGGTTGTGGAGCCTGTCAGGTGTTGACCACTCTCATTGAGAGTCGCGATTGACCAGAATCCTGCTTTTCCCAATCTCGTCAGGTCAATTGAGCCCCAGGGGCCAACTGCATGCTCCAGTTATTTTGGTTCCTGCGTGATTTTGTCTGGCGGTGCCAATATGCAGCTTCAAGAAAATCATTCTCGAGTGTTGAGATGACTTTTATTTGCACCATTAAAATTTACAACCTGACCCTGGCTGAACAAGAGCGGCCGTTATTGGGCGCCGGAGCCTCGGCGCGGTGGCGCCGGGTCCCGCGGGAAATCTGAGCCGCGCCCGCTGATGCCTACGTGCTCGCCGGAGAATTTTTGATGACTTTAGGTGGTGGTTTGGTGCACAGATCCACAACACCTTGTGTGGCCTGGAAGAGTGAAGCAGTGATTCCAGCAAACAGGAGAAAAACTGGGTTTTGTGCACCGACCTTTGAGCTGTTGAGTTGGTTTCACAAATTCTTCGAGTGCATGCATGTGGACCTCCCAATTTCTGAAGTTTCACTCAAGTCTGCCATTGCAAAAATGTTGCTTCAAACATGTGGAGGATGTTGTCCCAATAGCCCTGTGGTCTGTGTTGGATGGTGGTCAAAGAAGACATCAGTGTCTCATCTTTGGCTTCTGGTGATGCCGTCCTTTTCTGTAAAAGACTCGTGAATCAATTCGAGCGTTTTGAAAGGTTGATCCATTTTCAGATTCATACAACAGCAGTTTCCAAACAAACGCCGGGTTGGATCGGTGGATCTACAGAAGCACGGTTATGGCGGCGCACCGTGCACCGCGGCACCGAGAATTGCCGCAGTGTTTTTGCTCATATTTCTCCATCTGCTCGGGAGCCGCAAATACCCGCGGCCACATCAGAGACGCATAAAACTCCGATTGGTATTCACCTCAGATCGTTTCATTTGTGAATAACATTTGGCGGATTATTTTCTCTCCATATTTGCGGGATGAGGTGATTATTATTTAGTGACAATCCTCGTTGCTCCTCGTCATTCATCATGAGGCGGCCGTCTCAACGCGAGCGGAAACGCATCTGCGCCGCCGCCGCCGCTGCAAATCAGATCAACAACTCAGGCACCATTTCACGAGGCGCAGTCTTCTGCAGTGCAACACAACAACAAAGCAATGGAAGAACAATCTCTTGTGCAAACGCAAGTGATAAGAGCAATGAAGGGTCAGACAATAACTCCAAAAACAGTGCGCGTTATCAACCCCCATGTCAGAAACGAAACCAGGACAGCTGGAGTTCTTGTTTCCAATGGTTCTTTTTGTTGATTTGTTGTTCTTTCTTTCTCAACAAAGAACAAGTCACTGCGTGTGTTTTCCTTCCGATGGCGTCGTCACGCCGAAACGACGAACGCGTTTGGTCCAAGTTGTCCCCATTCAGTGTTTATTCTGACAAGAGACTACGTACCGTACCGTCTTGTGTATAAGACGCACTCGTGTATAAGACACACCCCAAGTTTTGAGTGACCAAACTGCATGATTTCAACATACCCATGTATAAGATACACCCCAAGTTCAGCTTTTATAATTATTTTCAAAAGCTATCAATATAACTCAAAATTACTCAAATTTAGAATTATAATAACTATCTTCAAATAAACATACAGCTGTACTGCATTTTAGGTTGATAACTCAAAGCTAAAACTTTAAAGCTGATTGAAAACTTATCAATGAAAGAAGAGTCTTGCTTACTCCACTAAATTATCATTTTTTGCTTTGTATCTCAAAAAATCTGAATACACTCATGTATAAGACGTACCCCTTCTTTTGATGCCTGATTTTGGGGCACATAAGTGTGTCTTACACACGAGACGGTACGGTAAGCTTGCAAACTGAGATCCCTGTCTCAGGCTCAACTGTCAGTCTCTCTCCCTCTTTCTTTCTGTCTCTCCCTCTCCATCTCCCTCTCCATCTGCTCTCTCTGTCTCTTCCTTGATCTTTCTCTGGCTCTCTCTGGCTTTCAGTCTCACTCCTTCTCTTTCTTTTTGTTCTCCATCTGCTTCACTGTCTCCTCCCTTGTCTATGTGTGTGTGTGTGTGTGTGTGTGTGTGTGTGTCTCTCTCTCTCTCTCTCTCTCTCTCTGAGGCTGTTTGGCGTTCAACATTTCGCGCCATTCGTCGAGTTCTGTAGGGAATTTCAGTTGAACTTTCCCAATTCTGACTTCCACGAATTGAAATTCCTGCAATTAACTTTCAAGGCGTGTGTCATGTTTCACAAGTTTAATTACTTTTACAACTTCACTGGAGTGTTTCAGTCATACCAATTACAGCGGCTCCTTTATGAAGTGATCCAGAGCCAATTATTAATAACAATGCGTTTCCTCCCCGACACCTCCGGCAACCCGAACCGCGATGTCGACTTTCACAGAACGAGGAAATTTACCGACATTCATTCAAAAATGTGTCGAATATGATGCATGGCTTTGGTGAACATTGGCGCTGAAATGGGTTTGACCGGATCTCAGATGGTTCAAGCCTTTTGGCTGGGCGCTCAGGGTGGAGGTTTCTCTGTATCTGAACCTCTCAAGACGGAGACCCTCATGTGGGTTCCTTGGTGCTCAGGGTGGAGAATCTTCAGTTTGGAGCGGAGGCTGTCAGGATTGATTGACAAACTGGAACGACCCCGACAGCCCTCTCGCAGTTCACACTGGTACCAGTGGTCGAGAGGAATGCCAATGCTCCTTCGCGATTGTTGAAAAAAGTCTGGTTGGTTGTGGATGACCTTGGGCGTCTGGGCAGCATTTGGGAAGATTTGCAGATCCGGACACAGGCGGGACATTTTGGTGACTGTTCTTGGCCCCGGTATGCGCTGTTTCTTATCCAGTCTAATTCCTTGGGTAACACTTGCTCCATTTTTCACCTTGTTCCGGATTCAATGCAATTCTTCCGAAGGTCAAAGTCTTTTTCAGTGCACAGACGACTAAATCATTCACGACTCTCTCCGACAGATGAAGCCGCGCTTCTCGAGTCGAAACGCTCGATTTGTCTGGCGGCGTTTTGAAGAAATACCACACCTGTCTGCACCCACCTCTCTAACTCATAGAGAAAGGAGTATGGAAAATGTTCTTCAAATGACAAACCGTCGATTACTGCCATTTGCGTACTTGTGCGTTTGAAATGTTCGATCTTGGCCTTTAGCACTTTAGATATCCGCACACATGTTCTGCATAACTCAAGAACTGCAAGACCTTTGATGTGAAATGACAATCGAAATAACATGAAGTGTGTGTCTCAGTGCAGTTTGTGTGTGTGTATGTGTGTGTGTGTGTGTGTGTGTGTGTGTGTGTGTCTGTCTGTCTGTCTGTCTGTCTGTCTGTGTGTTGTGGGACAGACAAGTTGGTAAGACCGATGAGAGCCAACGCTGGTGGGCCACACGAAGCGACGGTGGAGTCAAACGCATCAGCGGATCATGCGCCCCCCCCCCCCCAACACGAAGCCAAATGTCGCCAATTTGTTTGAAACGCGCGCAGAGAAATTTTTCGTTTGGCAGCAAATGAATCAGAAGAAGTCGGTGATTAGCGGGGCGGGTTTGATTGCGCTCGGAGTGAAGTTTTTGATTGCGCCTGCGAGTGACAACTTGATCTGACGTGAGACAATTACAAGACGCAGCTTCATTATCTGCGGTGCGCGCGCATCGCACGGAGCGTCTCCCCAGGCTCCGCGGGGCTCGCTCCCCGGCGTGCCTCGAACCAAGTCAGGGGTCCACGCTCTCGACGTGCGCGTCATAGCTTTTCACACCCATTCACACTGTGGTCGTGCAGAACCCACTTCTATCACACATGCGTGGTGCCATTGCAGCTCACACCACTCACTGTTTGCATGTGTTGCAGAAGCAGCACTCACTGACTGCGCGCCCCGATTTTGCGCCGCACAGTGTGGCGCGTCCGCTGTGAAACGGACCCGTCACGTCGCCGTGTTAAATGACGTCTGAAACAAAGACAATCAATAAGTTCTTAATTGTGCGTAAAATGTACGAGTCTCAGATGTCTCAGATGCCTCGACAAGTACCTTTCGTTTGAGGAACAATGTTTTTGCATGAGGAGACTACCTGTTGATAAAGTGCTTTTGGGTAGAACGGACGAATGTTGGATTTCGCCATTCAATGTTATCGACGTGAGAATCTTTTGGTGGTTCAGGAAAAGATGAGTGTTGGTTTCTCTTGCGCTGAGAAGCGAACACCGCGGGCAGAGCGGGACCCAGGTACTCAGCTCACACGGGAAACGTGGGGCTGCTGCATGGACATGATCCTGTGCGGGCATAATTGAATTTTTCTCTGACGTAAAGAAAAATCTGCTGGGAAATACCAAGGCAGAATGAAGACAAAGGAATTTATTATTTATGATTTCCTTCCGCGCAGAATCGCGAGTCTTGTTACGCGCCTCTAACAGGCCTCCTTAGCGAGCGAAACAGATGAGCGAAACATATTTGGGCAAATTGCGCCGGATGAAACATGAAACAGTGGGAGTCGTCACTGAGTTAAACAAATAGACCCAGGATTTTCTTCCGCACAGGCAATAAATCTGCCCTGCCCCTGACAGCTTCAGCAGTAAAACCTGAACTTCAAAATCTGTTTTTGACAGAATTTTGAATACCCACGGGTCCAAAAATAGCTGTTCTGACATTCCATGCAAAACCGGTGCACATCAAAGAGGAACTCGGAGAGCGACGTTTTCCGAGTTTTGCCTTCCTGCAGGAAGGTTCTCGTTCCCGTAGAACCGGAGACTCTGCTGAGGATCAGGTGAAGATTGGATTGAGACGGCGGCGCGACGTGAGACGGAGCCGGTCGGTGGAATCAATCCGGGCGGCGGCATCGTCACATCTCGCCCCGACGTCGCAGTCGACGGCGCGTCGGATCTTGGTTTCCGATGCGCCCAACGGCAAGTCTCCCGAGTTTGGTTTCCATCCACCTGCGCAGGATTCAATGACTTTGGGGACCACACAGCAACTTACGGACGAGATTCAGTTGCATCATCGATCCTCGCACAGCAATTCAAGACACCTGAAGACACACCGGAGGTGTCTCAAATCTTCAGGCCTCGAAACGTTTTTTCATCCGGCCTGACTGATTCGTACGTACACGTGCTCCCTTTCTCCGATTCCCTGAAAAACACTTTCATCATTGGCCACGAAAAAACAGAGTGAATGAATTACGGATAAATGATATTCATAACTGAGCGGCGTTGATACGAATAGCTGATAAGCGTTCCGAGCGAGCGCCGCGCGTCGGGCCGATTCTCTCTAAATCACTTGACGCCGACTGGGAATGGGAGCGGACGGACGTCAGGCGTTAGCAGCACCGGCGCCGACGAGGCGTGCGCGGGATGCAGGCGGCGTTCCGTCTCACTCCCGCTGCAGCGCCCTGCTGCGAGACTGCGAGACTCCACGGTTTGCGCAGCAACGCAACTCCAACTGAACGAAATCAGTGTGCAGCGGCCCAGTTGCTGTCTCACCAGAGTTGTTTTCAAAGTGGGACTCAACACGATGACGAACTGGGCGCGTTCTGGCCCGCTCCGCAAGGACGGTGCTGGGGCCGCAGCCTGAGCGCCTCGGTGCCACCGATGTACGAAACGTAATCGAATGATTCGCTGTAATTATGCGGGCATTGAACGTAATTTTCTCACCAGCTGCTGCGTTCCACAGAGACAAAGTTGCTTCCACAGAACACAGGGCTGACTTTCCAAACGAAGCTGATAGAAAGAAGGACTTTCTTTGAATTCTTGGCGTTGCTGTATCCGCTGCACCTGTGGAGTTGCTTGTCTTCTGCAATCGCAGTGTCATCAACACCGAGGCTGTGGTGTTTCCTTCAGCTCGTGGGTCTGAATCTCTCTTACTGTGCGCGACCCGATGCCTCGGAGTTGCTGATTCCACCCAGGCAACAGCACAGAGAAGAGTTCACCAAAAATACTCTGTTTGAACAGACAAAAGAGTGAATCTGCAGTTCTCCAGGTTCAACAACCATTCACAAGTACAACGGCACACCTCACTGCAGGTGAACTCTCTTCCTTGCAGTGCCCTTTGTCAAATCACTCGAGAAGTGACAACGGAATTGGTTGGACTCAAGATGTCTCCAAAACGATTGACTCAAAGTTACGGTCATGAACCGCCAGAAATGTACCTTGACTTTTCGCTCTGTTCGCACGAAGACAGAGCAAAGATTGAGAAAGCGAGAAGCATCTTTAGCTTGTCATTTGGAACTGGACAGAGGTTCATTCTTCTCTCGGGCGACCTCCGCACACCACGCTCACACATAGATCTGTTGCAGTTTCGCACGCTCGGAGGACTGCACAATCCTCAGCTCTTGAGCGAGACCCGTCTATCGGTCACTGTGTTTTGCAAACTTTGCCACACGTCGAACGTTGACGCTGATCCAGAGGTTTGCATGCGTGTGGCTCATTCACGCCGTCAGTCACGGTGAGATCCCGGTTTCAAGCGCCTCCTGTCCCTTGTTTCTGTTCTTGTTTCTGCTTCTCATTGATATCATGTTGTTTTTCGCTGTGACAGGATGATCCGATCAGTGTCAGGGGAGAGGTCATCGCATCGATCCCGTGGGCGTGCCAACGCCACCACATGCGCACACGTGTTCGTGAACACCTGTGTGGACCTGGCGCCTCATCACTCATATCTTCCACTGTAAGGGACTGCGCTGTGCGATCTGAACTGGGACAGAGAGCGTGGGGCTTTGGCCACTTGTAGGTGAACTCGTAGAGCGTGTTGCGTAGGTATTTCTGAAATTTCATTGCGAATCCACACTCAAATTGCAACGCCTCAAGTGGACGTGTCCTGTGTTTCTGTGGACCAAACACGTCGCCTCACACATTCCAAAAGAAGAAAATCATTCAAAATTCCGAGAACTCTGCAGCGCTCGCCTCTGGATCCGACGTCCCCGAAGAAACAAGAGAAAAATATGAGTGCGAGTGACACATCGGTCACGACACTGTCTCCGGGTAATCAGGTTCTCGTCTTAACTAAATGATTCATATGACACTTATCTTGAGCTGCAAGGGGAATTTATGAATATAAATTGCGCTGCTTATTACCCCCGAGAGTGAATACTTCTCGAGCCGGTTTGTACGGGTTGACACACAATGTAGCAATAACCCTTTCAAGGTAATTATGCAGCATCAACAATGGATTTGCTTGATGGGAGTAAAGAGATTGGTGTCATAAAACGAGGCACGGCGGGCGGGTGGGCGGTGGGAGAGTGGCGGTGGCGGCGGGGCGAGGCGCGCACACCTGCACGCCCACGGAGGTCACGAATCCGACACAAGGACGTCGTCTCTTTTGTGTCCCCGTGACAAAGACTCCGGAAAGGTCTCAGAGACCTGCAGTTCTGCACACACGTGCTATGCGCCTTATGCGGCCACCTTGACATGTACCAGTTCAGCTTTCTGTCAACAAAACAAAACTGATGTTTCAGTTTCACTGGTGAGACGAATCTGTGTGCGGCTAGCTCTGCCCGGTGTTCCGTGTGAGACACCAGCCTGAAGCCCGAGTCTGCTCGAAGCTGTGGAAGTGTTTTATTTGCCGTGGCCTCGGATACAGATGCACAAACACAAAGAGACCCGGCACAGTTTACGGCTGAAGCCCCCGCTCCTCCCGTACAGGCAAAAGGGCCCGGTCTCTAAGCCTAATTTCTTCTCGGCATCAATATCCCATTTGTCAGTTACGAGTTATTAGGTTTCACACTTGGTCAAAAGCCATATTTCCCGAGCATTTTCCCTTTTCCCTTCATGCTTTCACGTTCCTGTAAATCCCGGAGGCTCAGAATAGAATTTGGGCGACAGGAGAGGCAAACCTGCTTTGACTTGCTCGGTGTGGATCAACTGTAGTTTGCCCTAAGCGATCTTGCCACTTCTGTGCCCGGCTTTTGCGCGAGGCTTTTTGCCGCAGCGCTGTTCTCTGTGAGCCTGGTCACCCTGCGCTGCGCTGCGCTCCACAGGAAATGGTCCTTTCTTCGTCCGCGACAGAACAGAGTTTCTGCTGCAGGTGACTTTACTTGTCCTGGTCTGTCGAGGTTTGGAAGTGACAGTTGATGCGCTGTCGCGGAGAGACAGAGGACGCGTGAAAGAGAATGAGAAAAACGTTCTGAACCATTCCCTAAAATTTGCATGTTTTCCTGTGGAAGAAAAAGGCCACGTGGATGTGTTTTTGCCATGTCTACCCGCATTTGTTTTTGTTTGCTGCAGAACAGATGCCTTGCGAAGGCAATTTGCCTCTGGTAGGACGGTGATTACACCGCTGCGGACAGGGGCCACGTCTGAGCGCGCTGCTCTGGAAACTGACCCAGGGCCTATTATGAAGTGCGCGGCTGAAAACCTTCGGGGTCACTTTTCCCTTCAGTAATTAGATTACGGTGATGAATATTGGCAGTGAAACGTCAGCATTTAGACCAGGAGTTCAATAATTCTACAGGCTGCACCCATTATCCAAATAGAGCCACTCACTCATAATTCTGTTGCTGATGAACCGGGGAGGGAGGGAAGGGGCTCGAATTAGTCCAACATATTGCGACGTCCGAGGATGTGGGTCAGAGAGCGAGTAAACAATAGCGCCGCGTGCAGGAGACGCCCATGCATCAGTCAGAGCACGTCGAGGAAGAAGCAAGACACCCACCACGACCGAAAACGGCAGTTTCCACACCAACGTGGGAGCAACTTTCAAAGCAGATGGAAAACGAAACACGGAGCCTCAGCCACAAAACGCGCCCACCCACCCGCGCGTGCGAACCCCCTGCATGTTGCTGACCCGAACTACGATGTTGTCGCTTCCAAAACGAGCTTTTAATTCCCCGATCAATAAGCGATCACCCTTAATCACGGAGTGCGCCTGGATCCAATTCTCAACACAACTGAAGGTTGCTGATAAATAAGTAATAGTTTGTTTGCCAAGCTGTGTTGGATTCTTCCACCGTCTCCGAGGAATGGAAAACTCACGTGCAAAGGTTCTTGACATGAACGCTGCTTGTAGTTGGAAATCCATCAACACATTCAAAGAACAAGGAAATAACTACAAGGGAGAAATCTCAATGGAAAACTCCTTGTTGATCAAGGAGAGAAGCAGTTTGATTTGGACATGTGAGGTTTGCATGCAGAAGTGTCTCGTGTGCAGAGGTTGCCTCGTGAACAAGTCGTGCGGGCGGATCCACGGCGAGGCCGCAGGATAAGGACAAAACAGGACAAAACAGATCTACTTCCGACTCACATTGCAAGAAATAATGAAATTATATGTGTGGTAACACAAAATCAGTGGACCAGACAATTTTCTGGAGCCAAGAAAGCTGCGAGTTTTGAGTGCCCTGGATCCACTGGAGCCAACGGTAACAAAGAAAGGAGCTTCCGAATTGTTGAGGCAAGTCGCAGGAATCGATCGCTCTTGGCTCAGGTCTATTGTTCCCTTCGTCTTTGAATATGCGGAACAATTAGCGGGACCTTGGCTGAGAATAGTTTGCTCAGAAGGCAGACTTTTTGATTTCCAAGGCGCACTGACGAGTCGAGTGCCAATAAGGCGTCATCGTCTCGAGCGAGTTGGGCGCTTCGTCCTGTCGCTCAGAATCCGCTGTGTCCAGGTCCGTCGTTCTCGTGATTCTCGTGATTCCCGCAGATCTGGACGCTTTTCGAAATCGAAAGAGAGAATGTCCAATTGAGTTCAGCCTTTCTATGGATTTCGAATCAGCACGAAAGTCTTTGGCGCCAAGGTATGTTCGCACAAAAACTCACAACTTTTCCCACCGTGGTCCCGTGAGATGCGTCTCCTTTTCCAACTTTCCTTTTCTTTTTTTCTCGCCGTTGTGTTATTGACGTGGGTCCATCCATCTCCTCTCGGGCCCCGACGTGAACTAGGCGGCAATTGATGAACCTGGGTTTGATCCAGGTGACCCCGTCTCTCAAAATAGGCGCCCATCCATACTGATAATCTCATCCCGGATTGACTTCTTCTTCCCGACCTCGCAGCAAAAAAATCCTCCCCTCGCGCTGTTCCCTCGTGGGGCGGCGGCGTCCTCGCAGTGTGGTGCATTGCAACTGCGCGATCCTGACGTTGCTTGCGACTGCATTGGCGTTGTACGCACGTGTCCTTTCTTTCAAATTCTCAATTCAACCAGAGCATTGTGCTCCATGGACGGCGATCGAGCGTCCATTACAGAAAACTGGTCTCACAATCTCTCTGGACTACTCGTAGTTCTCTTTGTTTTGTGATCGTGATCGTGATTCCAACTGCTGCTGTTCATTCCTGAATTAACCTGCACAAACGACGAATTTGTGGGTGTCTGCAAAAATAACAAACTGGCCGCCATGGCTCCAGCCCCCCGAGGCACAGCGAGGGGAAGAAACGATGTCCAGACGGCAGACTCGCATCGCCACGCCGCCACACATCCATAAGTGCACACAGGCAATATGGCCGTTTCCTGCTCAGACCCACAAGTCATACATCAAGCCGTGGCCCTGAAGGCATCTAACACAGGCCATATTTTATCAACAAAAACACGAAAGGTCCCTCGGCGCAGAGACTACCATGGTTACCACCAGAGCGGCCCGCTCGGGTCTGGACAACAGTTTGTGATCCTTCACTGGATCACATGTTGGAGACTGGACAGAACCATTCCAGCTTGTTCAGGAATTCCACAGTGCACATTTGAGTTGTGCACCCACGATATCCTTACGTAGATCCAGACCAAAACTATTGTTCAATCAATGGCGAGATTCAATGAGATTCAAATTCTTCTGAAAAAAGTCGTCTTCATGGACAGCTTTTTTCACACCAAGAGAGTAGACTACAGATCAATTTGTCAATGGATATTTTTGCGTTTGCAAACCTGCGACCTGCACAACTGTGCCACGTTTGGCTCTGGTGTTACATTCGTTGGGTTTATCTGATGAAAGGTGTCTTGAAGCGAGGAGCAGGGCCTCTTTGGTTGAGGATTCTGTCTGCTGTTGTTCAGCGGGAGGTTGAGAAGTGTTGAGGAGGGGTGAGGCGCGGGTTCGGCTCCGGGAGGCGCACGAAGTCCGCACCCCGCGCTCACGGCGAAAGGTTCCTCTCCATATTGGTCTTGACAGCGCAATTTGGACTCAATCAAATTTGTGGTGAAAACACAGACGAAGGTGGGAGTTTCGTTTCGTGAGCGCGGAGGCGTCGGGCAGCGTGTCGCCGGAACCCTGGATCCGAGTCCGAGTCTCATCTCCCGGGATCAAACCCCCGACGCTCATGTCCCTCCAGATCAATATTGCTTTTACTGGAAGGTAAGTGTCAATCGGTTGACTGGAGCCTTTTAGCTCTGGCTTCCGGTCTGTCGGACACGGTTCCCGAGCTTCTCGCGTCGCCCACACGTCTTCTTTGCCTCGAGTCCACCTCGTCCACACAGGATCCTTGTGTGCGTTTTTCTTGAGAAGGTTCCTCCATAATGGTGGCGCCGCGAGGCACAACAAGACATGGCGGAGATGTGGCCGCGGCCCCAAGGAAGGCTCAGCGAACTTTCACACGCAATGTGAGGAATATGGAAGCAGTGACTGTGTTTGCGTCGAGTGGACCTGTGTTCCTCACACCGAGACGGTTCTCTCAGCAAAGGGAGACAAATGAAGTGTGGACAGATCTCTGAGCCTGAAACAAGTTTGGAAGAATGTGGGCGACAACTTGTTCAGGATGAGAGCCTTGACGTCGTCTGCGTGCCTGGGATCCCTGCGCACCGGGGATTGAATCGTAGGAAGATTACACTGGCACTCGCGTTTTAAAATTCCACCGTTCTTCAGAAGCGGATTTCACATTCAGAATATGCATTGCACGGCTCAGTGACAGCTTAGCGCAGATGACAGCAGGTACCAGCGGGCGAGGCGCATCGCACGCAACAGCCGGAGTTTGGAAATCCTGACTGACATAAATCTTTAATTCGCTGCAGCATTGGGCGAGGCATGAAACAGATTCTCTCGAGTCCGCCGATCCGCCCCGCGTGAGTCGTAAACACCGAGCGCCGCGTTTTACCCAGCGCACAAACGCGCAGATTTTTAACGGCTCGGCTCTCTCACAAAAATTGGGAAACGTTGCGACTCAAGGAAATACAGACATCTGAGAGCAGTTTTTTCCTGCAAAACCTCAGTGACAGTATCTGACAGTTTCATCTGAGATTGCAAAAATGTGTTTGTGTTCTTGTCTGAATCCTTTCTCTTCCCCAATGAACGGAGGGAAACGACAAGAAGAGCCAGGTATGGGAGCAGCCTGTCGTCGTCTGAACCCTGGCAATTCGCTTGTGTTCCAGACCTGTTTGGTACTTGAGGGTCAAGTTGTCCATTGTAGTTGCAGTTTCTTCTCTTCTCAACTCTCTCAATATTTTCTCTGCTCTTCTCCAGGTAGAATTCAAGAGGCAGCAACATGAGGGCCTCCGGGAGCAGAGCTCTTCTCTCGAGTCGACGGTGCGAATGGCGGGAAGAGATCATTCGTCTTGCGGCCGCAGGCATTGACACTATTTTTAAAGCTGTTGTTCGCATGCATTATCTATGAAGCCAAAATTGATGAATACGAGGTAAAGGTGAGTCGGAAGCCGTCCATTATTTACGCACTTAAGGCCGGGTCCACGGCGAGGCTGCAGCGCTGTCCTTGCGAGCCTCGGCACTCGCAAGAGAACGGAGTTGGAACCCATCAAATAAACAGCAGATGGATTTGATTCTCGCTGCTTTGAAGTTGAGTTCCAATCACCAAAACATGGAGTGTTGACATTGGTGTAATTGTCCGGTTGACGCACACAAAGCCGTAAAGTCAACTCGCAGCGCATCCGTTGAGTTCGTGTCCCAGGCGAGTCTCACGAGTTGGAAGGTGAGCAACAGAGGCAATGTACCTCACATCCGTCCCCTGCAGTCCGCTGGGAGGACGGGCCGCAGGTCCGTGAGCGCAGCGTGGTGACTGCGGCCTCGGCGCGTCCGGACCCCGCGGCGCACCGCGCGCCGCGCCGCGCTGCCCCCTGCCGCGCCCAGAGACGCCGTACATGGGAACAGACTCGGGTCCACGCAGAGATGGATCCGCCGAACCAAGCCGCGTGGATTAGCACAATCTGTTATGATCACCTCGGCCTCTCAACGCATATAATTGCGGCATAAATCTCGCAGCTCATTCTAAGTTTGTTTTGGGTTGATGCATGTGCGGCAATTTTCAGAGCCCGGCGTTTTCCGCCTCGGCTCCACGAAAAGACTTCCTTCGGCGGTTTGTGGACTTGTGTCGTGAAACAGACGAGTGTGGCGCTGCTCTGATGAACCAGACGGCACATGAAGACAGATGTGCATTTGAGTTGCCTCCATTCGTGGAGCCAAGAATGTGATGGTTTTGTCACAAGTGTGGAGAAAACTGTGGTCGCATCAGAACTGCGGAGACAGGTTCCGGGGCTGGAGCTGGAGAGTGAACAGGTCTGCTGCTCTCTGGCGACCGAGCTATTAAAATGTCATTCACGCGCGCAATCAACCTCCCGCGAGACAGATGCGAAACCCAAACAAAATACAGCACAATCCGCGTACGGAGACACAGGTGCGGCTGTAATAGTGCAGCGGCTCAAAGGCCATTCGAATCGCGTGCACTCGAAGGACCCGCCTCATCGCCTCCGAAAAGAGAGATTGAAAGTTAGATCCACTGCTTGAAGACCAATGTTGAAGTTCAGGCTGTCGGGAGTCGTCCAGACCTTTGCGAGGCACAGCCCGCCTTTCCTGAAGGACTTGCTTTCATCAAGATACGCACGGCCAGTAGAAACCTAACCACGTGTCTGGTTGATAAGGCGTCTCAGAAGTCGCAGACACAGAGTTGACCCTCTCTTCTTTCAGTGTCAATGCGCGCAGCAGACACTGGATGCTTCTCCTCCTGCTCCCTTCGTGCTGCACCGCTTAACGGCCGAAATCCTTGATTGCGCTTCTCATACACGAGACAGAAATAGTTATTGCCGGTGTTTATGCCTCTCCCTGAGTGCTAAGCCGTAAGAGCAGCCATCGAGAATGTGACAAATCTGTTAAATGTCCCTCGGAGGACCACTTGACAGCGCCCGGTAAAAGCTGTTCCATTATGCCAAATTGGTTGTCAGTAGAAATTAGCACGATTTCTGGCCTCCACCGGAGACCTGTATCCCCCCCGAACAATGCTGAACCTGTTAGAGAAACCCGCGTACGTTCTGCTGGTTCTGAAAAATGTCTCTTGATGGCGAGGCGTGCGAAACGCAGACATCTGCATTGAAACACTGACTGTCAAGTGCGTTTGGTGTGGATTTAGCGTCCTTCAAAAATGGGACAAGTCAACGTTCAACGTTTGTCGTGTGCAGAAAGATACCTGTCCAAGTCAATTTGGACCTGCCCCGTTTTTCAATGCTTTCCCAATGCGCGGAGCGCCCATCTGCGGGAAGCGCTGCAGACGGAGGGCGGCGGCGCGCGGGGCGAGAGCGCGCAATTAGAGGAAGTCGCTCCCCGAGGAGCGCCCGACAACCGCTGCTCATTTCACATTAAAAGCTTACTCTCTGCGAATTGCCTCCGTAACACGTTTAAGCGGACGAAAGAGATTGCCTTTTCACTGTTCTTCATCTCAGATTAGCAAAAGGAAATAAATCAAAGGGCCCCTCGTCTTTTCTGATTTGCTTCTCGTCGTCTGGTGTTGCCGCTTCTTCAGATGTGGTTTTTGACAAAGATGGATCTGAGAAACGCAGAGACCTTTTTCGCGCTGTGTGTTCTTGAGATCTTTGAGTCGATGCACGTGCAGAGAGACAGCAGATTTGTGAATCTTGGCTCTGAAAACATTGGGAGATCTATTCGCCGCTTGTGCACGTGCTTGATTCACGCACGGCGGAACAACGTTGCTGGTGCTGTAGGCAAATGGCTTGTGGTTCCTTGTGGTGACATTTTACGCCAATGTGCAGCAAACCCCCTATCCCTGTCTGCTGATACTGTTCGCGCTGTCTTCCAACTTCAAGACTGAAGTCAGTTTTGGCGAGAACCAGCTGCATGGACAGATTTGGAAAACGTGTTGGCAAACGAATTTAGTAGCAGGAGCAGGACACTAATGTCGTATTTATGTGTCAAAGTCAAGGAGAAAACTTCATTTGTTCGAGATGTATCACCCGCTGTCGTGTCAGGTCAACATAAGCCTCGGGTTTACGCTTCTAATTCAGACATGAACTTGAGTAATACATTGGCTCGTGTGAATGTAAATCCGCATCTCAATGAAATAACTAGCGTTTGCCATTACAAGACACGTCAATCGGGTCGGGGCGCCGTCACGTGTCCGGCAGCGCGCATGCGACGGGGAGCCTTGGCGGCGCGGTTTACGAGGCCTGAAATAGAACAGCCCGTCCGGCACCCACCCGCGGAGTCAGTCTCAGGCACCAGAGCAGATTTCACCAGGGTTCAGTCTCGCAAGTTCTCAAGATTGTGTGTGTGTGTGTGTGTGTGTGTGTGTGTGTGTGTGTTTCTTGAATTCCTTCACCGTGTTTAAGTGTGAAATGCTCCTTGAACAAACTTTGACAAACATTCTTGCGTGGTGGAATCATGGGAACAGTGATGGTGGCCAGTGTCGAAATGGACCCAAGGTCTCTATGGTCGTGGCTCTGACCAAGGAGCAGTTTTGGCGTTGCATGTGCGGTACTCCTGTGCTCAGTGGGTTCGCAATAAACCTGCGCACATTTCCACGCAGGTGGGGGCTGCTCTCTGCTGAGGTCCGAGGCTTCCCTGAACCAGCACTGGAGCTCTTCCCTGAGCCGCGATCACTCTCCCAGATCTATCACCGGCGCAAATCCGACGTCGCGGGCCCATTTGAAAACGCATCAGAGATTGCAGTCACGTTCTCGAGTAGAGTCTAAACATTTGTATCTAATCCTGCCCCGGGAAGACTGTACATGCGCATGTAGACGCTGAATCTGCATCTGCAGCGGTGGCGGCGGGCGGCGACCTGCAGCCTGGGAGAGGGAGAGCCAAGTCTAATGGGGCTGGAATTACAACGAGCGAAAGCGAATTACAGCTTCTTTTACACCGAGGCTTCCGCCGCCGACGAAGGGGATTTTGTCAAGAAAATTATATTTGGCATCTAAGCTGAGAAAGGCAAATTATATTATTTGTTCATAGTGTCGCCTTGAATTAATGTCCCCGGGTCTAATGATATAGCTTTACATCACGCAGGAAATGCCAGCACAAAGCACCGAGCATTTCAGCCTTCAGCAAGAATCTCGTTTTCAGGGGCTTTGAAATAGCAGATGGAGAAATTGTGCAAACTGAGGCTGGGATGCGCTGCGGCTGCACTCGCTCGCTCGCTCGCCCTGCTGCTCCGGCTGAACGCTGAGATTTAGTAAGTCGCGCACGTCTCCCCGGTCCTGTCTCTATCCTTCGGACTTCCCTGAGCCTCCCCCGAGGGACCCGACTCGCACACAGCGCTGCCTCCGTGTGTGTGCCGTGATCAAAAGAATTCTCTCGCTTTCCTCCAGTCCGGTCTTGGCGGGATTTGCGGGATCGCTTTCATGCTTGGCACACAAAGTTCACAAATTGCTGTTCCCAGTGCTCAGCCGGGCCGTGCCGTGTGGTGAGTGGGGGAGTTGGAGATCACTGCAGCGTTTGGACGCAGGTAGAGCTGCGCATGATGACAGGAGCCAGATGGGAGAAGCCGTTTCTTCCTGTATGGAGTCCGTACCACACATGCGTGTGCTAGTTGGGGTTTGTGTGAGACGGTGGCATGTAGACCGATGAACCCGATAGAGACAGATATCCACGCTTAAACAATGTATTCGCAGTTTCACAAACCTCTCTGTAACGAATATACCCACGCGAATAGACTTGAAGAACCACGACGAATCACACTGTTCTGTGTGTTGAACCTCTGACTTTTTGGGTCATTTTTGTGGTCACTTCACCATGATCGGACTCAGGGCGTCTGCGACGTCAATCACGTCTCTCGATGGATTCGTGCACGATGTGCGCAAGTGTCCTCTACTACAAAGGATAAAGTTGGGAACAGACACTTTCCCACGCAAACATTGACATTTCTGCCCGAGGTCCACCGTCGTTGTCCCATGAGTGGGCGCAGAGGTCCCCTGCAAATTATCACAAATTATCACGGTCCCCAATTGCAAATTATTATTATTAGAGATCACTGCAGGATTGCGCGAAAACGAAGTGTCTACAGATTTCAGATTTAGCGCATCGGGCATCCCCACAGCAAACCCGGATCCATGACTCTGACACGGATCCGAGAGGAATGAGCGCAGTCCAGATTAAAGCCTCCATTTCGGCTCTGACACTCTGCGAACCTGCGCACGCAGCGCACGAAAACATCTCGCGTGTTGTCGGAGCGCAGCGCCGGCTCTTTGAACCCACCTGTAATTGCGGAATTTTTGCTTCCTTTGGAGGTGCTTTCTAAATAATTAATGGCAAGTGCTGAGAGATCTAGTTTCACGCGGATAAATTTCCCCGAGTGCAATCTTATGGATTCTTATTGCATTATGAATGGGAGTCTTCAGCTCTCCCGCCGAGCTTCTTTGCGTCATTTTCGGGGCTTGAGAGTGAATCAGTGTTGAAGAGCTCCTCCCTGATACTGCGCCTAAGAGCTGACTTTTCATTGCGAGATCAACACTCACTGCGAATCCAAATCTGGGAGCGTTGGGTGCTCCTCCCAGGCCCGTGTGCCTCCCGTACACAAACACGGCGGTGACGATTCTCCACATTCCCTGAGATTTCCTTGTCTCTGTGTGTGTTGGTGTGTGTGTTCCTGAGGTGACTTCAGGATGGGATTGCACTTCCTGATGCACTCAAGTGCAATTACACAAAGTAAGACGTGACAGCCAATTGCTTTCAATGTGTGACACTCGGTTTCCATCAAAGGTTGTTCGGTGCACGAAATGCAGTGAGGAGCGTGGAAAGGGAATTCGTCTTCAAACAAAAAAAGATCGTGCTTTGTCTTTTGACTTTCGATCTTGTTGTAATCAGTATCCACTCCCTATTTGCAGGAAAAGTGTTCATTGTGACGTGAAAACACCAGGTAGGGAAGATCAGCAGAGAATTTCCACCAAAATTTCGTGTTGCTGGTGAGCGGTCTGCATGACCAGCCTCGTTTCTCGGCTGATGCTCACAAGTCTGTGCAGATTGCCACAGATTCAAGCCAGATCTCCACTGCTCCTCAAAACGAACAGATGCTTCATTAGTCAATGGTAAACTGATCCACTCTTGCGCATCTGCTGTGACAAATCTTGTTTTGCGGATTTCGGTCCATCAAATTATGCGGCGATAGCGGAGATCCGACACGGTGGGGGACGCAGCGGTCTCAGGTCGGTTCACGTACGATGCGTCAGACGTCACGTACCTGCGCAAGCCAAATGGCGCTGCGTTGGTTGCTCCCTGCGCAGCGCCCATGGACGTGCGCAGAAGCGCGACGCGTGGCGCATCCCGCGTGAACCCAGCCTCACCAGGAGCTCTCCGCTCGACTCGTGGGACGTTAACTAGATTTGTCACTTCTCTGCCGGAGCCGCGGTGACTGGATGAGACACTCGGAGGAGGAGGAGGGGATGAATTAGCGCCGTGCAGCCCGGGCCCGCGCGGCCCAGGTGGGCGTCAGCGCCCCGGAGGAGAGGCGCGTCGCCGCGGGTCGTCGTCACGTGGGCAGCTCAGGGCCAGAACGGGCTCCATCTCCTGGCTTTAAGTGCTGCGGAATTAAAAAACAACAGGGTTGTGAACGGTGAAGTTTGCACAACAATTCGTACTCGTCTGCTTGCTTTGGGCGCACAGTTTCGGGCGTTGAAATTTCACTCTCAGATCTCAAGCTTAGTGCACTGCTTGGAAGTGGCAAAGGAAGTCTGGGGTTGAAACACATTGTTTTGCTTTCAGCTGCACGGTGCCTGTGAGTGGAGGCATCAGAATCCGTAATGTGAATACATCAGACGAAGCCTGTGTTCCTGAATGTAACGTTGTTTTGAACAGACAAAGGTTCAGTCCGAAGGACTCTTCTCCATTCAGCTATTCTAAAATCTCCTCTCGTCCCCTTCTCGCAGTCAGAAGTGAGCGCTGTCCGTCAGAAGTCCCCTCTGCGCCTCCCGCATGACCAGCCTCCGCTCTGACGAAGAGCTCCCTGGACAGATTTGTGGACATAATCATATTTGGTTAATAAACTGAAAGAACAAACGAGGCTCTGTCCGCGTCCTTGTCACTTTCAATCGGGCTCCGGGCGGCGCAGGAGGAGGAGGAGGAGGAGGAGGAGGAGGAGGAGGAGGAGGAGGAGGAGGAG
>JAAUXT010144847.1_pt1 | contig 21044 bp, 20 predicted proteins | sample 7278171 | NCBI WGS metagenome assembly JAAUXT01 (sample SAMN14350112, study PRJNA611818) | marine sediment metagenome | isolation source: surface marine sediment (1.8m) | place: French Polynesia: Moorea | collected 2018-08 | reverse complement strand
TTTCAAACTTTTGACTTTGGGCCCCAATGGTGCCCATACATGGGACAGGAATTTTTTTTCAATACCTCAGGCATCATCTATCACCAATAGCTTCTACCATTACTAGGATAAATATTTTGATAATTTGTACAATTTTGCTCTGCAGTGCACAACACATTTTGCCTTCTGGCCAACAAAAAACCAGCAACAAACATTACCATAGCAACTAATCACAAATTCTAAAATTTAGCCCAAGTCATTTTCTACATTGTCTCAATATACTTCCTTCAGCAGATATCAACCATTTCCGTGCTATAAAGCCATTTATACAGCCATACCCAAATTTCACCATGTCAGCCATATTGGTTTTTTGGCCATGGCAACATGTAAAATCAAAAATTTGTTCTTTTGGCACTTTGTGCATCAACTATAGCCCAAAAGTGAACAAAAACCCAAACATGACTAACATCAAACAAATAGAACACTTTCAAACTCATGTTCCTCATTTTTGCCTCTTGATGCCTGTAGGTGATTTTCACCACCATACACCATACAATGTATGGTTCAAATCACCTAAAACATTGTTTTTTACTGCTGGGTTTCAATCTCAACACTGCACCCCTACCTCTACTTAGTTCTTCATGAGAATTGCATCCTTGTGGCTGCAGACTGGTTTGTTTCTACTCTCTTGTTGTAAATTCCAAAGATTTTGTGTTGTGGTTTCAGAATACACAGCCCAGCAGAAGTCATCAATTGAAACTCTCAACACCACTGTCCAAGATCAGAGAACCCTCATTCAAGAAAACCAGGACACCATCCAAGCCTTGAACACCACAATCCAGGAGCTCAAGTCACTCATCAATGTGTGCAAAGAAGCTGTCCAGACACTGAACAAGACAGAGAGTAAGTGTGCAAACACTGCCTCAACACACAAGCAGCATCACATTGGTAACGAATAATTTTTGACTTCATAAAGGCTGACATCAGGAGTGGACTGTACTGTTATTTGATGCCCAACATTGGGCTCATATTAAATTTGACATCTACCTCGTTTGGCATTGGCAATTGTGAAAAATACCATCAGATGCCAAGCTTTTTGTGGACACCAAGGTCAAGAAAATGACCGGGCGTCACAATTTGCAGTCACACTTGGTTTGCTGAAATTTTTAAAATGTCAACAATATTTTTCATCCAATATAGTCGCCTTCCATGCTGTACTGACCACAGAATACACCATTGACATGACGAACCAAGAACCAATCAAATTCAACATGGTTGCTCTGAACAAGGGAAATGTGTGAGCAAATCATCATTCTCTACCTTCAAATTTACAATAACAAATTAGCAACCACTCCTTGGTAGCCAGTGCAGGGTTGTTATACCTGTCTCTGTACCTAATTATTGTGTGTTGCAGGTACAACAATGTCACTGGAATTGCAACCATCCCCCCTGGTGGAGCTGGTCAGTACTACATCTCCACCTACCTCCAGGTGGCTGCTGGGGAAGCAGCACTGATTGACATAGTAGTCAACAATGATGATGTGTTCTGCTCAGCTGCAGGAGATCAGAACAACAATGGAGTAAGTGACCTGTCTACAGCTGCCTGTAGTGGAGTGGCTCAGCTGGAGGCTGGTAAGTTGCTCCTGGAACCTGTGTGACTGTGATTTGTTTCATTGTGTTTGAGTATTTTATTGAGAGACAGAGAGTGAACAGGTGATTTGGTGAAGAATGCAGTGAAAATGTGGCTGATACAGGCCACCAGGAAACACACAGACTTGTTCAATTTCAGCAAGAATGGAGTGGTGCATTGTTTCGTTTGTTCATGTTGTGGTCCTTGTTGAAATCAGACAAGTTCCAGCACTGCATGATGTTGCTTTATTGCAGGTGATACTGTTCAGTTGGAGGTTACATATGCCTCAAACAACATCCCTTTCTACTGCAACAATGCCAAGTTTTGTGGCTTCAGTGCCTTCAGAACATGAACACGATTCTGCAGAAATGCAACAACTGAAGAAAAGACACAAAGAGTTGAACTCTATTTGATCATCCCTGTGTGAAATTGAAGGTTCTGAGAGACAAGTTGTAATCAGTGACATGATAAACAGATTTGATTCCTCAGTGTGCTCTTCTCAGCCATCCATGTGTGTGGTTACTATTTTGTTCTTAAAATGTCTGAAATCTCAGCAGAAAGTTTTGAAGTTGGCAGACCATTGGGCACATTGTATATAGTGCTCTGATGATGCAGATGCTGATTTTGTGTTGTTCTCTGACAAGGTACAGGGCAGCAAGAAAGGTGGAAAGTGGGCTTGTCAAAGACGAAAAGACAACAAAGAAAGTCAGTGTACAGGCAGTGTGAAGAAATACCCTCAATAAATAAAGTTTTGCAGTGAACAAATTGGCTGCTCCTGGTGTCTTGAGCAAAAATAGCTCCACCGAACTGCCAGTGATTTGAGATATCCATCGACCAAAACACGGTGACCTGAAGTCAGCGACCTCTCTCTGTGAACTAAACACAGCAACCTAAACACAAACAAGCAGATGCACTAATCAATGAATATTTACCTGATGTCATCACTTAGAATGCAACCAAATCTATCCAAATCTATCTACACATTGAAACTTATCAGCTGATTGCATACAAAGCTTGCCAAAATATTTGCCAAATATCTATTTTGAATACTTTCCAAAAATCCCAAATTTGTAAAAGGGCTGGGTAACAGGTATTGTTTTTGTCTACAAACTTCTCTGCTGAACAGAGCAGAAGACGGGAGAAGTAGCATTCACACCTGAACAACCTGATTGTCAGTTGTTGGTTTCCAGTGAAGAGGTTTTCCATTAACAGATGAAGACAAACTGGGTTTCTGAGCCGCAGGTAGGAGAATGTCTCCACCCAAAGGGATCATTCCCATGGAGAACAATACAAGTGTACTGTTCATGCCATACATATGCCAAAAAGTGGAAACAAATGTGTGGAGCTGCAGGACATAGCACAATCAGAAAAAAAACTTGTCAGCAACTGAAACAAATCTACATTTGCACTACTGCTGTTGAGATGTCAGAACCCTGTATTTTGCTGCCTGACACAACACAACCAGTGTGATTTGAGCTCGTGTCTGGTCACAGCAAAACATGCGAGAAAACACGCGCTTGACACGGCACGCTCAGTATGTTTCCAGCTTCAATGGAACAAGACTATTGAAGACACAAGTGACAGTGACAGTATTCCATTTGGCCCAAAGGGCTGACTTCACTCACTTGACCCCATCTCCAAACCAGGGGCGAAGGGGCAACACCCGGCCACCAGCAAGTCACAAGAAATGGAACACACTCAATAAAAAAGAAACAATGAGAAGCCTGAAATAACAGAAAGAACAAACCCAAACCATCTCAGCTCCATGAACTGCCATGGTACCCACAATCATCCGAAATGCAAGACCAGTTTGTCATGGAACATGCTTTACAAAAGAAGATAAACTGTTTCGGGCATTGATGAACAATTTTGTGAACATTCGGTGTTGCTTTGTCTCGCAACAAAGAACAAAGTGCTGTGTCAATTGTTCGTATCTGCCATTTTCAAATGTGTTCTTCTTCTTCATAGCCACTTGTCCTGGTTGCATATTCACCTGGCAGGACATTGCCTGCCCCCCCCCCCCCCATGAACAAAATGTTGTAACTCTGGACAATATCACAGCAGGGCATCACTGAAGTGCTGTACTATGAATATCCGCGGCGCGTGTCTGGTTCTCCACTTGAAACTCTAGTTTGTGTTTGTCTCTGACAATGGACAAAAATCATCATGCCAAGTACGTGGGGACGTTGACATCTCTGGGGAGACCGGAGTGTGGGCAGGAGTGGGAACTGCAGCTGCCAAGGTGGGCACTCAATGGGACATTGTTTTACCAAAGGATTGAAAGCCTTCCACACAGTGTCACAAAAATACAAGAGAAACACAGGGATAGAACAATGCCCCTTGGGGGAATAGGATTGATGTACTTGATGAAAGCTTTAACCATAAAAGTAAATGTTAGATGAGTGTGAGGTGTACACTTTCATGTCACATGAAAGGTTGTCACTTTATGCCATTTCAGTACATCAAAAGCTGACAAGTGAAATTGAGCACTTGAATACTACACAATAGATATTTGGTGTTGTCAGGACTGTGTAATGATCTTCATTGCACCATAAACCAAACCTTGATGGCACTACTGTTGTTCAGTGGAGTTATTGCCACTGCCTCGTTGATTTTTTTATCAAAATGAACTTTACAAGGTTTGCATAATTTCGTGTGTTTTGATACACTCCTGATCAGTAAACAGCACTTCAAGTGGACAAACAACATATTTTTCTTTGTCCCATGTTACCACCCAAGGTACGCGAACGTTATGTTAGCAGCTTGTGCACTGAATGCCTGCTCGTGTGCTTGTGTGTGTGTGTGTGTGTGTGTGTGTGTGTGTGTGTGTGTCTGTGCCTGTGTCTACCTGTGTGTTTGTATGTGTGCAGGTATTGGACAGAAGTTATGTATAACCATGTGGATCATTTTTCAGGTTGAATTTGTACTTATCTGATGAAAATACCTCATTTGAGGTGCATTGGCCTGAATTCAGGTGGATTCACCACTCAAGATGATGATCCAATCCCTGACTTTCTTTCACTGTCTGGCTGGAACACCTTACTTTCTTTTCAGATGATGTGGCCTGAACTGACCCTGATGTCTGACTGTTACCTGTAGCTGATTTCCTTTTCAGATGAGGTGGGCAGGACTGACCATCTTGTTGGCTCTGGTCTTTGGCTTCTCAACTGGACTCTCCAGTTTGTCAGCAGATCAGAGCCTTAGTGTGAGATGTGCTGCCTGCACAGAAGTGATGGTGAAAAACTTCCAGTGCCATGTTCACTGCGAAGAGGTTGAGGGTGAGTTTTACCAAAACCAAGACCAAAACCACAATGATTCACGAAGATGTTGTTTTTCACAAGTTAAACGTTCGTGAGATGGACTCAGTTTTTGTCCAAATTTGGCAACAAAAGCAGCGGTGCTGGAAATTTCAATTGAATTTGTTTTTCTCAAGTCACTCGGTCCTGCAATATCTTGTGAAATGCTTCACCAACAAATGTTTGAACAAAAGGTATATCAGCCTTACAACATTTTTTGTAAATCCCAAAAAATTGTCTTCTGTTGTAGAATACACAGCAGAGCAGAGGTCATCAATTGAATCTCTCAACTCAACAGTGCAGGAGCAAAGAACCAGCAATGAAGCTCTCAACACCACAGTCCAAGAGCAGAGAGTGCTCATTCAAGAAAACAAGGACACCATCCAAGCCTTGAACACCACAATCCAAGAGCTGAGGTCACTCATCAATGAGTGCAAGGAAGACGTCCAGACACTGAACAAAACAGAGAGTAAGTGCACAAATACTCAGATAAACATACATCCGTGATGCGGTTTTCACATTTCACAGACGAGCAACTTTGCGGTGTAGTGAGGGCTGACCTCATGAGTTGACTGGGCCATTCTTTGATGCCCTCCTTTGGATCTTTCTTTTTTTGACGTCGACATCTTTTGGCGTCGGAGATTGCAAAGCCGACGACACGTTTGTGAAAACGGTTCATTCACTTCTTGCAGACATTTTTAGTTCAAGTGGTTTTCACATTGGCTGACGCGCGGTTTTGGGCTGGCGTCAAAAATGTCGCCATCAGGGCAAAGTTTTCTGACGGCAACCTCAAGAAAATGACTGCGCGTTTCTTTCCAATGTGAAAACCGCAATAAGCCCTCCATGTCCTCATCAACACTTCCTGTGATCATGTTCCTTCCCATGCTGTCAGCATTCCACGTGGACACAGAAACAGTGGCAGTCATATTTTTTTTTTTGCTGAAATTCACTTACAATGTGTTGTTTTCTCCAACACAGTCGCATTCTATGCCGTGCTGACTACAGAAGCCACTATTGACTGGATGACTCAAGAAACAATCAAATTCGACCTGGTTGCCCTGAACAAGGGAAACGTGTGAGCAAAACCTACTTTTTCTATCTTTAAAAATGGCAACCAACATTTACCAACCAGCCCTTGGTAACCAGTGCAAATTTGTTATGCCTGCCTCTTGTGTGCATTGCAGGTACAACAGTGCCACTGGAGTCGCAACCATCCCCTCTGGCGGAGCTGGTCAGTACTACCTCTCCACCTACCTCCTGGTTGATGACGGGGAAACAGCTCAGATCCAGATGATGGTCAACGACAATGATGTGGTCTGCACAGCTGCAGGGGATCAGAACACCAGTGGAGCGAGCGACCTGTCTACGGCCACCTGTAGTGGAGTGGCGCAGCTGGAGGATGGTGAGTTTGCACACGGAACACGTGACACTGCCTGAGGTATGTAGATCTACAGGTATGTTTTTGTGCTTGGAGGTAGAGCAGGCGACTATGGAAACAGGTGATGTGATTATGGTTGCAGTGAAAATGTGGCTGGATCAGGCTGCCAGGAATACTCGTATTTGTTCATTTTCAGTAAAAATGAAGTGATGCATTGGTTTGTTTTGTTCATGTGGTCCTTGTTGATATCGGACAAGTTCCAGCACTGTGTGATATTGCTTTGTTGCAGGAGATACGGTTCAGTTGAAGGTGACCTTCGCCTCAGACGACACCCCGCTCTACTGCAACAATGCCAAGTTCTGTGGCTTCAGTGCCTTCAGAACATAAACTGCATTCTGCAGAAATGCAACAACTGAAGAAAAGACATAAGTGTTTCTATTTGATCACCCCTGTGTGAAATTGAAGGTTCTGAATCAGTAACATGATAAAAAAATATGATTCCTCAGTGTGCTCTTGTCAGCCCTCCATGTGTGTGGTTACTATTTTATCCTTACAAATAACGTCTCAAATCCCACCAGAAAGTGTTGCAGTTGGTAGATCACTGGACATGTTGTAGTCCCCTAATGCTGACAATGCTTCCCGGAAGCCATCGTTGAGACCAAGTAACATTTTCATATGGTTTTTGTGCACTTTCTGAGTTTCACAGCAATCCGACATTCTCATGGGAAAACCTTCACTTGCCGCTTGATCAGCACAGGAACGCGAAATCTCTTAGGAGTCCAAAACGGAACAAGAAATTTTGTAAAAGAGAAAGAAAAGCGGAAAGTGTGCTTGTGGAAGAAGAAAAGACAACAAACAAACGCAGTGTACAGGTAGGGTGATGGAACACCCTCAAAAAATAAAGCTTTGCAGTGAAAAAAAATACTGCTCATGGTGTCTTGACAAAAATAGCTCCATGAAGCTCCCGGTGATTTGAGAAACTCAGCGACGGAATCACGGTGACCTAAACAAGGTGACCTCACCACAGCCGCCCAAATACAAATGAGCAGATGTGAAAATTATCAATTTCAATAAATACTTATGTTCTTTGTATCACTTAGAATGTAGCCATATTTATCCAGATTATCTATGCTTCTCAGCTGATTGCACATAAAGCTTGTGAACATATTTGCCAAATATCTATTTTGAATATTTTCCTAAAATTCCATAAAAGAACCTAAACATTGACCCCACCGAAAACCACATACAAATGTTCAAAGCAAAGTTGTGTTTTGCAGTGCAGTAGTCCAATTCTGGCATAAACATGATGTTTTGACTTATCAGACCTTTGAGTCATACAAGCAGACCAAACCAATGAGAAGAAACTTGACCAAAAAATGTGTATCCACAACACCAAAAGTTACCCTCCCAGCTCACTTTGTGCCCCATTCCAGTCATGCCGACTTTGACCCACTACTAAGAGCCAGGCTGTCATAGAAGAGGGAGATTTCTTTGGTTATGTGTGGTAAGCAACTGAACATTGGCAGAAATGCACTGCACTCTCCGAGATGCACTGGAAGCATCAAATCAACGAACACAAACAGCAGTACAGAGTATTTGAGTATTTGACTGGTTCGGGGGCTGCAAGACAAATTGAAAAGCTGGACGGAGTTGCATACATTTGGGCACCACCTTGGGAGAACCAGCCAGAGTGCTGAGGAAGACCATATTCACTGGGGTTTGCATTTTCAGTAAAAAATACCCAATTGAAACAACAGCAGGGAATACACATCATGATGACACCCATTTCAGCCCAATGTTTCAAAGCAGAAAGGATCTTCTTTCCTATCAAAAAGACAATATGACATTTTAAAATTTCTCAGGGCCAGACGCTTCCATCATTTATACAGCAGAAAGGGCAACATAAAGCATTTGAGGCTCATGCTCAATCAGCATTTTCTACAAATGGTAATTTTCCCTGTTCAGGAAACACAGCACCACTGCGAAGTGTGTTGTTGTCATGTTGAACTTTGCTTGACATTTCAATTAGTCCAACATAAGCTGTAGGATAATTCACATTCTCTGTTTTTTGAACAGGAATAATTTCTCTGGAATCTAAAGACTGCTTGGTTCGTTGGCAGTATGGTTTGTTGCACGAAAACACAAGGACACTAAGGTTTTAAGTGCTGCCTTCTCCACTTGCTGTTCAAAACTTCAGCATTGCTTTTTTGCTGGTTTTCCATGTGATGCTTCAGCCAAAGCAGTCAATGTTTCATGAGGCAGAACAGTAGTGTTTCATACTTGGGGAAAGGTTGAAAGCATTTTTGCAAAGATAACAAGTACCAGTGGATAGGAGGAGTGCATCAATAAATTTTTATCTGTTGTGTTTGACATTGACTCCTGGGTTGTTTTGTGGTCCCCAGTCACTCACTGTCTTCAGTGTTGGCACTGACACTGAGGATTTAAGTGCTGCCCTCTCCACTTGGTATTCAATAATTCAGCATTGCCTTTTTCTTCCTTTTCTATCGTCCCAAGTGACTTTGCTAAACAAACAACATCTATTGAAGGGTACAAATCTTTCATGCATTCTCTGGTGCATTTTGCTTGTTGTCACTTAGCATAATTCAATTTCACATGTCTGACAGATTGGGTACACCAGAGAATGAAAAGACTGACTTATCTGATTTTGATTGATATCAGTTTGAATTTTACTGACTGAGAATGCATTTGTAGTTTTTTTCTGGAAAATTAATAGGTCATTGTTTCAGCAACTTGTTCTACTTTGCAGATGATGTGGCCTGAACTGACCCTGATGTTGACTCTGGTCTTTGGACTCCCAGCTGGAGTCTCCAGTTTGTCGGCAGACGAGAGCCTCAGTGTGAGATGTGCTGCCTGCACAGAAGTGATGGTGAAAAACTTCCAGTGCCATGTGAACTGTGAGGAAGTTGAAGGTGAGTTCACAACGGACAAGAAAAGCAGCAAGACATTCATTTGATTGTCTTTGCTGAATGAATAACAAATTTTGTTGCTTTGATCTTTACTCTTGACATTTCACACAGTGCACTGAGCCATCATATTTTTGGAATAACTCAACTCTCAATCGAACAAAAGCAATCACATTAATTTCCAGAAAAATTGATGAACAAAAGATCTTGTGTTGCAATGGTACTTTTTCCACAACAGACTACAGGGATGAGCACCAGTCAACAATTGATTCTCTCAGCACAACAATTGAAGAGATGAAAGGTGCCATAAGGACAATGAACACAACAATCCAACAGCAGAGATCAACCATGGAAGAGAACAGGAAAATAATTGAAGCCCTGAATTCCACAGTTCAGGAATGCAAGGCAGACATTGTAATGCTGAACAAAACAGATGGTGAGTGCACACCTAGCACAGGTGCATCTGGCCCACAATGAATGTTTCTTGTTCATTCACATTTACTTGCTACTTTTCTCTCATTCCCCAGTACCTGAAGCTGCCCAGTCCAGCAACATTGAATATAACCCTGATGTGTTTATTCCAAGTGTGCACTTTGCCAACTATTTGAAATAATAGTTTGTCCTTTCATACAGTTGCCTTCCATGCAGTCCTTGATTCATACAACACTCTGAACCAGTCAATTGAGGAAATAGTCAAATTCAACACTGTGCTGCTGAACAAGGAAAATGGGTAATTTTCCATTTTATCCAACCCCAAATGGTCAGTTACCCTATGAATCTAGTTCCTCAGGTGCTGCTGCTTGTGTCACAGAAATGTGGGACCAACATACTTCAGATATATTTTTTTGAAGATATTTTTGCAACAGGGTAACTGAAAAGATGCACAAGGGCAAACAAGTCAATAGCTTTGTAAAAGTTACTTGTTGCAATGTCTGAGTCAGACACAGAAATACAATGGATGTTTCTCTGCTCAAAGACACACAAACATGACTTTGTATTTACAACACACAAATCTAAAATCTCTGAACTTGTTTACAAACATGTTTTTCTGCAGAATGTGCATCATGTCTGATAGTCTTTCTTCATTGTGCATTGACGAAATTGTGCTGTTTCTACAAACCATTAGTTGAACCAGAGTGTTTGATTCTATGTTGGAGCTGACCTGTATCGAACACCAGTCACATTGGAACAAATGGCTGCAGCCTTCCAAGAAATCAAGTCTCCATTTTTGTGGACAAGAAAAATTCACCCATTGTTGCTGGAGCCCTGGCTTGGTCACTGGTGGTTTTTTGTCTATCACAGATACAACCCTCTCACTGGAATCTTCACTGTTCCCATTGGTGGAGCTGGGCTGTACTACTTCTCCACCTACCTACTTGTGTCCCTGGCAGAAGTGGCTGAGTTTAAGATCTACACCAACTCTGTGCTGATCTGCACAGCTTATGGATATTCCGGTGGAGACAATTACCCACAGGCTGCATGTAATGGACTAACTCAGCTTTCAGATGGTGGGTTGATACACATTGAATATGTTCCATTTCTGAGTGCACCGGGCTGGTGGTACAGTGCTACCACTTTGGCTCTGGGTTGGAAAAAATGGCCTCATGGGCAAAGTGAGACATTTTGGTTTTCTCCGCCAGCCAGCACATATCAATGGAGCACTGTCATTGTTTGAGGTGAAGTGTATAAATATGACAGGGTTATTTTTTATTTGTTTCACAGGAGATGAAGTGAAGGTGAAGTACACACATGGAACTGATGACACTCCTCTGATTGCTGAATCTCCTCGTCACCTCAGTGGCTTATCTGGCTTCCGAAAGTGAATGGACAATTGTGTCCAAGTTCAATGCAAAACTGGGGTCCATGAGACTTCTTCTGGCATACATATTTATGTGTGTCTCTCACTGTGTATAAATTTCTTTGATGTACCCAACAACAAAACACAATGTGTCTTTTTCTCCCATGATAAATTTGTGCATGAGGTGATGTCATACACCAGTCAATGAAGTGACAAAAATGTTTTCCTGCACAACAACCAGTTTGTGCAGTTCTCATTGTTACAAATATCAATCTCCAACATCTTATCAAATGTCTGAACTGTGGCTTCTGAATTCAATTTTAAACTTGGCTTTGTGACTTTGACTTCACATATCCTTGTGGGTGCTTTTTGTCTTCTGAATTTTGGGAGCAGTTTCTTTTCACTGATATTATGGTGGGAAATACTGTGCAAAGAAAAAAAAGAGTTTGCAAAACTTTTGCATGAAGAGAAAATCTAGAGGAATAACATACATCACAGGTCCAAATTCCCTTCTCTGGAAATGCCAGCCAATTTATCAAAATGTCAATTACCTTGTTATAATTGGTATTTGTTTTGAAATCGTTGGCTCTCGCAGGCCATTAGGACCAGAGACCTGTTAATACATCCATACCTGTTGTCTTGTAACTTTTGTACAAGGGTCCAAAATGTCACTTTCCTTCTGTCTGGAATATCATGATTGAGTTGATGTGATGAGTGTTCCACAAACTTTTATGTGCGAAACAACCTTGTTAGAATTTGTTTTCTTGTGAACAGTGTTTCAAGGGCAGGAAGCAATGACTTTGATTCATGACTTGTAATTGAAAAACACACAGAGAGCAACTTGTTGAAGAAGCCTTCAAATCTTCATGAACATCAGCTGCAGGCCAATTGACCTTCTCTGGAAATGCCAGCCAATTCATCAAAAAATGTCAATTAACTTGCTATACTTGTTAGAAACTTGTTGGCTCTCTTTAGCCATAGAGACCAGTTTACACATTCACACCTGAAGAGTTGTGTCCTTTCTTCAAGGGTTCAAAATGTAATATTCCTTCTGTCAGGAATATCATGATTGGTTTGATGGGATAAGTGTTCAACACTTTTCATGCACAACACAAGATTGTGAGAATTTGTTTTTTCTTGCAAACAGTGTTTCAGTGGCAGCAAGCAATGACTTTGAAACCTGGTCTGGCTGGCTGGCAAAGGGCTTTGGATGCAAGTGAGAAGAAAAAATCAAATCTTCATGAACATCAGCTGCAGAACAATTGACATTTGTCTTTTCAGTTGGAGTTCACTTCCTGCATGTTTGTGGTATTGTGTGTACCACAGACAATTCACTCAGTTGGTGGAACATATTTACATCACTGGATGTCACAGAAAATACTGAATTTTACCAGGACAAAGAATTTCTCATCCACCTTTTTGTTTTGTTAAGACACAAAATGTGTAAAATCTCAGCGGAAAATGTTGAAGTTAGCAGGTTGTTGAGCACGTTGTAGTGCCCTGATGATGACAATCCTGTTTTTGTTTTGTCAGTGTGCATGCAGTGTGAACAAATACCCTCAATGAATAAAGACTTGCAGTGAAAAATAGGCCGCTCATTTGTGTCTTGAGTAAAATTAGCTCCACAGCAACCTGAATTATCTGTACATTGAAACTTCCGACCTGATTGCATATAAAGCTTTCCAAAATATTTTCCAAATATCTATTTTGAATACTTTTCCAAAAAATGCCAAAAAGAACCCAAACTTTCACCCCACCTTGAAAGCATGCACACTTTTCAAAGCAAAGAAATATTTTCCAGTTAGGCATGTCCAATTGTAGCTTGAACATGATCTTTTGACTTATCAGACCTTTGAGTCATACAAGCAGACCAAACCAATGAGAAGAAACTTGATCAGAAACTTTGTTTCCACAGCACACACAATGCCACAGAGTGCCATTTCAGGCCAATGTTTCAACGCATAAAGATATTCTTTCCTATCAAAAGGACAATTTGACCTTTGAAAATGTGGCAGGACCATATGATTTCATCATTTATACAGCAGAAAGGGCAACATGAAGCATTTGAGGCTCATGGCCCAATTAGCATTTTCTACAAATGATAATTTTGGGTGTTGAGGAAACAAAGTACGATATGAATTTCATATGGAACTTTGAGTGAGATTTCAATTGGTCAAGCATAGGTGGCAGAATATTTTACGTTCTCTGTTTTCTGAACAGGAATAGTTTCTCTGGAATCTAAAGACTGCTTGGTTTGCTGGTAGTGTGGTTTGTTGCATAAATACACAAGGAGTCCTGTCTTCTTTTTTTTCGTCAACCACACTTGGCTGTTGTTTCAAGAAAAAATGAAAATGAAGCAACTTGATCTCTGATGGCAAGTTTGGAGACGAAACAAAGGGTCAACTTAGGTCTTTTTGATGTCGCAGCCTTGCAACTCACAGTCTGTATTCATCACAAATGTTTCTCTCTTTTTCAGATGATGAGGAATCGAGTGAGTGTCATGTTGCTTCTGATAATTGGCATCTCATCTGAACTTTTCTCCAGTCTGTCAGCAGATCAGAGCCCAAGTCTCAGATGTGCTGCCTGTATGGAGGCGATTGTACAAAACTACCAGAAGAAGTTTCAATGCCACGTCCACTGTGCGGAGGTAGAGGGTGAGTTGACTGCTGATTGATACATGTTCTGACTTTCCAGCTGTGCAGAGTTTCCCAATGTTTGCACCTTGACTTTGCATCAAGTTGAGTGAAAAAATCTCTACTCTTTTATTGTCATACCTCTCCACTCAAAGCTGAGTCCACACCAGTAAAATTGCAAACAAAAGCCAGAGGGCTTTTGATTTGCTTTCATCACCTAACTTGACACAGAAACCAAAACACAGCTTTTTGAAAAAAGAAGTTAGGCCTTTGAAATTGTAAGACACACGACCTGGTTACAGAAGAAGAAGCAAGTGTTGAGGAGACAGCCATTGAGGAGATTAGAGCTGCAATGCAACTGTTAAACACAACAGTGCTCCAGCAGACATCAACTATTGAATCTATCAATGCTACCGTGCAGGAGCAGAAGGAGGCCATCAATGAATGCAAGGCAGATATTCAGACACTGAACAAGACTAAAGGCAAGTCTGTTATCCTGCGAAAATGACACTCTATTTCTCACATTGTTCTCCATTTGTGCCCCAGACTGACAGATTGGGTCTCCCAATTTTACCATGATATGGGTTTCACTCCCCATCCAGCTGTTTGTTGTCAGCACAGAAATGTTGCTGCAATGCTAGAGTCTGGTAGCTCTACATGTGTCATAATATTTCTTTCTGCATAAATGCAGTTGCTTTCCATGTGATCCTGACCTCATATCAAACTCTGGATCAGAATATTCCTGAACAGGTGAAATTTAACATTGTGCTGCTGAACAAAGGAGATGGGTGAGTTATAAAATACCCTTCACTCTGTTGTTCCTTGAAAAATTATGGGTAATCAAAGCATTTGAATAAAATATTACCTCCCTGGGCATTCTGGCTTTTGGTCTGCATGACTCCCTCTGCGTGTTGTTTTTCTTCAGTTTGTTTGTTTACAACTAAAATACATTGGGGAATATAACTTGGTTCAGGGTCATGCACATGACTGATTGAATAAAATTACAAATCACAGGCGTGTAAAAAGTTTATTTCTTCAATTTCTACTGGCTACAGGTACAACAATGACACTGGAGCCTTCATAGTTCCCCCTGATGGAGATGGACTCTACTACTTCTCCACCTACCTCCAGGTGTGGATTGGGAAATGGGCTGAATTTGACATTGTTGTCAACAACAAAACCCTTTGCAGAGCTGCTGGGGATCAGAACTTGAGTGGGAGCGACATCGCACAAGCCACTTGCAGTGGAGTTATTCAAGTCAAGGAGGGTGAGTGCATTGCAAATGCTCATTGAGCACAGACTGCCTGTGACTTTGTTTCTTTTTTGTGGGAACGAAGTTCGTAGTGAAAGCGATAGAAAGCCCACGACACACTGACGGCAACGCCAGTGGAACAGTGGAACAACATGACACACATTCGTACAACAGAAACAAATGCATCCTGCTGTCTGATTGGCTGAACTCTGGAACCCTCATTGAGTCCCAGTCAGTATGCCCTCAGCCCAATTCAAAGGACAACCAGAGCAGGGGAATGCGTGCTGGGTTCGCATTGGTCCAGACTGGGAGTGCATGTATGGAGTTAAATCACAGTGGTGACATTATGACATGCATGTTTCCAGGGCTTACTTGGTCCTCAAGTGAGAACAAGAAAACAGTCATATTGGTTGAATGATTGACAAAGCAACTTGCTATCATAAGCTTTTGTTCAACTGCAGGAGATGTGGTGCAGTTGAAGTACACAAGGGGGAATACCAACTCTCCACTGTTTTGCAAGACGAACAACTCCTTCTGTGGCTTCGTAGGGTTCAGACTGTGAACAGAAATACACAATACTGCACCGACCCCTGCGTAAAAATATTCCTTTTGATTGATAATGATTGTGTCAATTGAAATAGTTTTCTTTGTTTTAATATCTCATGCTTTCGTTGAATAGTGAGTACCAACTAAAGTCATCCTTTCAATGGAAAACTTGTATGTATTCATCAGTCAGTCTTGAGGAAAAAAATGTTTGTTGTCTCTCATGTAAGTACCCAGCAGTTTTGTCACAGCTGTCAGAGGGGTGAACATGTGTAGCTGTCCTTGGTATGGTCCTGCAATTTGCAGCTTTAGTGTGAAATGACAAGGTGAAAAAGATAACAAAAAATACATAGCAGCTGACCCCATGTGATTCAATACCATCACAGAATAAAGGTGTGGGAACAAACATATGTGTTGCTTCTGCTGAACTGGACAGAAAGATAAAACATTGGGTGGAGTCAGGTGTAATTTTAGCTTGGCAATGATTGAGTTTTGCAAGCAGCTAACTGAGTTTGCCAAAAAAGAGGATCTGTGGTGGCCTGGTATTTTGGAATGACTGAGAACTCACAGCACTGATCCAAAGGCACGCTTTGCAGTAGCTATACCCAAAACTCTCCCAACAGCCAGTTGACCCCAAAGGTGTCAGGGGTAATCCATTCACTTCATCACTGGTAGACTAACATCAAGTTGGATTTTTTATTGCATTGACCTATCATTAAAAGAACATCCAGTTCACCAACAACATTGGGCAAAACAATGTACTTTCATGCACGGTGACAAGTTCCAAAACAACAATTATTTTCCTCAGGTTTTTGACATTTCTGACTTAATATTTGGACATTGCCTGACAAGAGAAACGGCATCATAACTGCAGAGTGATGAACAATTGGGTCTCTTGGGATTGACAAATATCCCTCTGCATGTAGCAGGTTGTTTTTCATATTCCACTGATAAACACAATTGATCAATGGAAATGTCATTTGGATTTTTAGACACCAATATTGAGAGAAGAACATCCATTTTGGAGGGCTGTAAGACCAGGACTACCAGGCAGAAGAATAATTGTGTCCAAGGGAATCTCAATCAACATTTTCCAAAAGGCAGTTTGGTATTTTACTGTCAAATTAGTTGGCTCTGGCTCTCCAATTAGTTATTTTCCTCACTGTATTTTATGTGTTGGTGCAGTTTGCCTTGTGTTTTGAATGGGCAGAAGAGCCTGCAAGAAGATTATCTGCCTCTTGTTTCACTAAATTTCAAGGCAGGTAACATTTCTATTAATATTTTGTGTAAATAGTTATTCTGTCTTGGTGCAACACAAATAAAGCAAGACTCTGATCTTTTGTCCTCATATTGCGTGGTATTTTGCCTGACACATAGCCAACCAAATTTGTGCACCATATTGAGCAGCAGTGTATCCAAATTTTCTGGGATATTTTGATGTCATTTCAGATTATGTAGGACTTGGATCTGGCTGAGTTGTTTCACTGCTGTATCTTAGAAATTGATATCTAAGTTTGGTAATACAATCAGGAAACAAGATGACCAAATTGTTCATTGTGGTGTGCTTGGTGATTTGCCTCTCTGCTGGAGGGATAAGTTTGTCAGCAGATCAGAGCCTCAGTGTGAGATGTGCTGCCTGTACCAAAGTGTTGGTGAAAAACTTTCAGTGTGATGTGCACTGCAATGAAGTTGAAGGTTAGTTGACCCAAACCTAGAAAGCCTGGAAAAAGAGAAAAAAATGTGTGCAAATATATGTTTGTTTCTGTGGAATTATTGTGATACAAATCTATGCCATTGATTGCCAATTTTGTTGAGCAGCTTTTGACCATAAATACAGCAACCATTTTGTGCAAAAGATGGTTCTATCCACAGAGGAAAAATTTCCCTTGTCTTCTGCAAAAACACTGAACATTTCTGTATGACAAGCATTTCTTTTGTCATCTAACCACATGTTACTCTTCATTGACTGTCTTTTTGCTGAAGAAAGTTCCAGTGAACAGAATGCATTGATCTCAGCACTGAACAAAACAGTAGAAGAGATGAAAGTTGCCATGCAAGCCCTCAACACAACTGTGCAGGAATGCAAGGCAGTGAACAAGACAGAGGGTATGTCTACAGAAACAAGACTTGTCAATTGATTCATTCAAATTTACTAGCTTCTTTTCACTCTTTCCCTAGTGCCTGCGTCTGCCCTGTTCAGCAGAATTGATTAGAATCCTGTTGTACCCCTTCATTGCTGGCCAGAGTGTTTGTTCCAAGTGAGCCAAATATTTGAAAAGAATCTTTGGCCTTTCACACAGTTGCCTTCCATGCAGTCCTTGATTCATACAAAACTCTGAACCAGTCAATTGAGGAAACAGTCAAATTCAACACTGTTATGCTGAACATGGAAAATGGGTAAGTTTCCTTTTGAATCCAACTCCAAATTGTCAGTTACCCTGTGAATCTAGTATGGTATGGCTGCTTGTGTCAGAGAAATGTGATTTCTTTTTTGATGAAACACAGTTGATAATATCTTAGAACAGGGTAACTCCTGAAAAGATGCACAAGTGCAAACAGGTCAATAGCTTTGTAAAAGTTACTTGTGGCAATGTATGACTCAGACAAAAATATATACAATGAATGTCTCTGTGGTCCAACACTCACAATAATGACTGTGTATTTACAACAAATGTGTCTGAAATCTCTGAATTGTGTGCATGTATGGTTTTTTGTAGAATATCTGTCATGTCTCTTTGTCTTTGTTCATTGTGCATTGACCAAATTGTTTTGCTTCTACAAGCCATTAGTTGCATTGTCCCATAGTCTTTGGTTCTATTTTGGAGCTTAGCTGTTTGAAACACCAGTCACATTGGAACAAATTTCAAGAAATCAAAGTCTCCATTTTTTATGGACAAACAAAATTCACCCATTGTTGTTAGAGTTCTGGCTCAGTAGCAGGTGTTTTGTTTTTGTCTATCACAGATACAACCCTCTCACTGGAATCTTCACTGTTCCCATTGGTGGAGCTGGCCTGTACTACTTCTCCACCTACCTACTGGTGTACAAGACAGAAAGGGCTGAGTTTCTGGTCTATGTCAACTCTGTGCTGTTGTGCACAGCATATGGAGATGCTGGTGGAACCAATTACCCACAGGCTGCATGCACGGGACTGGCACAACTCTCAGATGGTAGGTTGATACACACTGAATGTGTTCCATTTGTGTGTGTACCTGGGTGGGAAGTGGTGGGCCGCTTTACCCCTGGGTTGGAGAGTGAGCCAATGGGGCAAAGTGAGAGATTTTGGTTTGCTTTGCCAGCCAGCACACATCAATGGAACACTGTCATTGTTTGATGGTGAAGTCCACAAATATGATGGGATTATTTCTCAATTCACAGGAGATGAGGTGAAGGTGAAGTACACACATGGAACTGATGACACTCCTCTGATGGCTGATTATCGTCACCTCAATGGCTTCTCTGGCTTTAGAAAGTGAATGGGCAATTGTGTCCAACATCAATGCATAACTTGCGCTCATGAGACTTCTTCTGGTATACATATTGAGGTGTATGAAGTCTTCGTGGTTTTTTTCTTGCAACAAGACACTGCGTGTCTTTCTGCCCAATGATACATTTGTTAGGGAGGAGTGTGTCATATACCAGTGAATCAAGTGAGAAGATTGTTTTCCTGCACAACAACCAGTTTCTGCATTTCTCATTGCTCCAAATTTCCAAGATTTTACCAAATGGCTGTCTATCTGAACTACAGCTTCACCATTCATTTTGAACATGATTTTCTGACTTTGGTACAAGGATTGTCTCAAAACAGACCATTTGGAAGACTGTACACCTTTGTGTTTGGCAAAAAATGAAAACTTCCTGCAGCAGATGAAAGTGTCCAGTGCAGCTCATCAATCCTGCAGTTCAGGAACCTTGTGATCACAGCCAAATTACCTCTTTTGACCCTTTAACAATTAGTGTTACCTGTCTGTCTGCTATCAGAGATGAATTGTTCTTTTTGTCATGCATTATTTGTGGTATTGTCAGGGGTTTGTGCTTGTGAGTGGACTGTGATGTGCTAGTGAGTACACAGTTGTACTTTTGAGTAAAAAATTCAAATTTTTAGCCTGGAAACCAGGCACTGCCAGGTAGGACAAGAAGTACTTGTGATGTTCTTGTGAATACACATACAATTGTACTTGCAAACACATTTTATGGTCCTCTGATCAGTTTATTTTGATATGGTCCAACTACTTGGTGAAGGACCATTGCATTGTGGTATATGGATAACACAAGTCTATCTAGATCTACCCACTAGAAGTGTGCACACACCATGATCTTCACAGATCTTGGTTGGTGCATTCTGCCTTCTGAATTTTGGGAGTGGTTTCACTGACAATATGGTGGAAAATACTGTGCAAAGAAAACAAAGTTTGCTAAAGTTTTGCTTGAAGAGAAAACCCCAAGGAAAATCACAAACAACAGTTCCAAATTGCCTTCTCTGGAAAAGCCAGCCAATTCATCAAAATGTCAAGTAGCTTGTTATAATTTGTACTTTGTTTGAAATTGTTGGCTCTCTTTGGCCATTAAGACCAGGGTATACATTCACACCTGGTGTATTGTGTCCTTTCTTCAAGGGTTCAAAATGTCATATTCCTTCTCTCTGCAATATCATGATTTATTAGACAAGACAAGTGTTCCACACTCTTCATGCACTAACAATATTGCGAGAATTTGTTTTCTTGTAAACAGTGTTTCAGTGGCAGTAATTCAATGACTTTGATTCAGGAATGTACACAACCTGTAATTGAAAAACACAATGAGCATCATGCTGAAGAAACTTGTCTGTTGTTATGTAACAAACAGTCACCATCCAGGTGATGATTCGAGCCAACACACAAATGATGACATTGCACCACTGCAAGTCAGATGATGACATACCATTCAGGTACAATGACATCACTTGGCAGCAATGCTGTCGTGTAATAGACAGTCACCATCCCATTGCCTGTTGATGGCTCGAGCCAGTACACAAACAATGACATTGCACCACTGCAAGCCAGATGGTGACATACACCCAGATATAATTGGCTGCCAACAATGTCATCTGCACCAAACCTGATTGGCCCTGCAGAGCCCTTAGCTCTCATTTCCTGTGGCTCCCCTCGAAAGGTGATACGCACTCATGCATCAGTCAGCCAGAGAGTCAGACACATGAGTAACAGCACTCCCTGTTATCTTGTGTCTCTTGAGAGTAACTGGCAAGTGGACACAGCCGTACCTGACCCTGGACTACTATCATTTTGATCTTGTGTCATATCATTGATTTGTCTGGTACTCAGATTTTTTGTACTCAGAAAACGGAAAAACAGAAACTCCGAGTCATTGTTGTTCAGAGTCATCCTGATTTTTTGTTTATTGACATATGAGTTGATCAGCTATGTCATTTTATTATTGCTCGGAATTTGGTTGCATACAGGCTTTTACAGTCATAGTTTTTTCTGACTTTTTTGCACATGGGGAAAAATAGCTCCATGGAGCTCGCGGTGATTTGAGGAAATTTCAGTTGCTCTGATTTGGCTTGCTCTGATTTGGCTTGCTCTGATTTGGCTTGCTCTGATTTGGGTCACTC
>JAAUXT010118640.1_pt1 | contig 21044 bp, 19 predicted proteins | sample 7278171 | NCBI WGS metagenome assembly JAAUXT01 (sample SAMN14350112, study PRJNA611818) | marine sediment metagenome | isolation source: surface marine sediment (1.8m) | place: French Polynesia: Moorea | collected 2018-08 | reverse complement strand
GCTTTGTCACGCTTTGTCACACTTTGTCACAGTTATTTTGTGGGATCAGTTCTCATTGTGTCACAAATCTAAAGATATGGATTTCTTGTATCTGTTGTATTTCACATGTTTATGCAGAAATTATTTCTATAAAAGTGATGGAAACTGAAAAAAATCAACCACAAAAAATAACTATCACCATAGTCACTCTCAAGGGTAACAGTTGTGTGACAGTTGTGTGACAGTTGTGTGACATTTTAGTTATGATCCCAGATGTAAAAGAATTGAGTTTTCTCTATCAATTTTCTTTTTTTAACAAAGAAAGTATCACAGGTTTATTGTATTGTCTTGTTTTATGGGTTTGTGAACACAAAAATCCTACAAAGGTGATAAAAACTGAAAAAATATCACAAACAAAATTAACTGTCACCACTGTCACAAAAGAGTGACAGTTTCACAAAAATCTCATGTTATGTACATTACTATCAGAATGATTTTTCCTGAAAAAAATTACTTTTTACAGGAAGTTTCAAACAAAAACAAAAGAAAAAGTGATATTCTGTCTCTCTTTCATGTTTTGGTGCACCCTTTCTGGCCATTTTGCCAATATTCCATGAGAAATACATGAGAAATACACTTGCAACTGTCACGCTGGGGGTGAACCGCCCAACCAGGAAAGTGCTTCACTCAGACCTGTTCCGGTTGTGCCCTGCAGGTGGAGCCTACCCTGCGCAGGTCCTGCACCAGACCTTCCCCAGACAGGCCCGACATGCACCGGAATTTACAACCAGGAAGGTACTCGTAGGAACCAATGGACGAGGCAATCCGTCCAAGTTTGACCAAACCAGACCGTCTCCGAGCAGCGCACAAAACTGACGCAACGAAAAGTGACTGTCCGGAGGGGCCCTCACCCTGTTCGAGAAGCAATAACTCAATGCATTATGCAGGCAGTCGGCGGGAAAACAAAGTGAGCGGCGGGGAGTGGCGGGAATTTCATGAGTGAGCGCTTCGGCGAAGGAGCGAGGTGAACAACACGGAGGGACCCATTTGTCATGCAGCACCTTCTTAAATATTTTTTTGCGGTTGACTTCAAACTGACGACCAAATCTCCAAACTTCACAAGATAAAAGTTTCAAAGTATCAGCCTTATGTCACCCTTCATATTTTCGTCTGAGCCAAGATCCTGTACGATATCGAACGAAACAAGAACAAACTGAACGAAGATTTTTTTGCGCACAGAAACCAATTTTGCACAGTGCTCCTGCGTCTGAATTGACCAGTCGTGAGCGCTCTCAGTTGATTTGCTCGCAGTTCCAGAATCAAATATCTCCTCCCCTCCCGACGCGCAATCATATCAGCGAGAGAGACGCTCGCTCTGCGCCTGCGCGACGTCGGTCACACCTTTGAGAGCATAACGCTGGGGCGTCAGCTCTTTGTTCAGTGCTCATGCCCCGTCGATTTCTTTGAGTGTTCAGGCTTGTTGAGGTGAATTTCTTCAGTCTGAACCCCATTGAAATCATTGCAATTGAGAATGATCAATCGTCTCAGGAAGAATCAGTTCAGACGGTTTCTCGCTCGCACAATCCGAACCACCGAATCTCCTTCGCGCCAGATCCAGATCTGGTCTGCCAGCCTAGAAATGTTTGGATCCGTGAGGTCTTCGTAATTCGAGGCGAGAAGTGAAACAGTGAACTTTACAGAGCCGAAAACAAAGTCACACAACCGTGGACGTGGACCTCTGGTTCCATCGATCGCACAACCTGAGCCAGCGGGCCTGGTTTCGATTGACGCGTGCACTTTTTCGAGTCTCTGAGAAAACAGATGGTCGTTCCTGTGTTTGTCACAATGAGAAGAAACAGAACGATGAATTCCCAAGTACGAGTGTACCAATCTACGTTGAGGATAAGTTCACTGGGTTGCGTGACTTCGATTTGAATGCAGCCGTTCAGAGTTTCTACAACTGCAATTCGGAGTTGGATGAGTAAAAAACGTGTGTTAAGGGAGCTATTTCTGACCCGGCGAGAAACAACAGTGTCCGTAGCCGGGAGCAGCGCAACAGAGGAACACGTCCCACAGGAAACAAGGCCTCGCCTCCAGTGCGCTATCAAGCAGTTCGCACTTTTTGACTTGTTCTTTCTCAGCGTGAGAGCTACAAGCTGTCTAGGGCTGGTAGATCTACCAGGAGACGGAGGTCACGTCCATTCGACCAGCAGCTGGTCAGGTGGTCGCTCTCGTCTCAGGTCTCTGTGACACGAAGAAAATCTGGACCAAGGCACGCTTTCACTTTTTGCGTGAAATGTTTCTCTACAATCTCGTGTTCCAATTCAATCTTTTGGCGAACCCCTTCAACAAACAAAGAAACCCTTGTCCATTCTTCCACTTTGTGAAATGGCAAAATAACGAGCGAGTTGTTTCGACACACTGTGGTTCGACAGAACATCGTCTGGCCCCTGGCTTCCAATTGACCACTAACTGGTCGCAGACAGTGAAAACAAGCGAAAGTTTCACAAATCGCCGCCTGGTAAAGTACGTGGGTCTGGTATACGACCACAAACTCCAGAGATGGCCCAGAGGGACCTGGAGTCGTACCCAACATAAGTGGCCCGTTTCTCAACTGTCAAAAATTCAAAGTGCAAGAAAAAATATTTGTGCCCGACACGCAAAAGGAGAGAAAGAAAGCCAAACAAAGAACCAGGGTCTTCTCCCAACAAATTCAACACCGCACCCCAGTTGGCGGTCTGCTCGATCCCGGATTGGAACCTTTTGGCAGAATCACGTGCCCTTCAGTAGCGTTTCTCTCTTTTTTAGCGGTGAGGAAACAGGCAAAACCCGACAACCAAAGCCATCGTTGTGAACAAAAATGTGAACTGACCAACTTTTTCGTGCGTTGAAAGTTTGTCGCCTGTGAGTTGACAGAAGTGATTCCCAGGAGTTGCGATGGTCCGTCTGTTCTGGGAATGGGGCCAATGAATACAAATCACTGACAGTGACATCGACTGATGCCGATTGCGCAGAACGTTCCTGTAGCGCAATTCCTGACAGCGGCGGCGTCCTGTCAGCGTGACGCAGACTCCTTCACTCCGCGTGAACTGCGTCAAACTGAAATTGAATTGAGTCTTGCTGACGGGAAAACTGAATTTTTATCGGATTTCCTTCCATGATTAGCTCACAGACACCTATTTTGTGCAGAAAGTAGTGCGGTTGCGACGTCACCACAGAGACCCTGCAACAGCAAGTGAGGACCCGTCATCCCGAAGATGAACGCGGAAATAACCTTGTCAATGGTCTGCTGACGGATCTAGGACTGAGCCCAGGGGAAGTCAACCGATTTTTCGCAGGGAAAATAGAAAAGGGGGCGGGTACCATCAGCTAGTCATGCAGAGGGGACAACTTGTTTGCGTCGGAGTGTGGAGTCAGAGGCTTGATGACCCTTGTATCCACTGGAAAATATTTTCTTGACCATCAAGCCGTGAGAGACACGTCAGCCAATCTCAGTTTGTGCTGGCTCAATTTTTGGCAACTTCGCAAGGGTTTGAACCAACAGATTCAACCGGCACTTATGGTGGGGTCTGGGCCCTCAAACTGCAACGAGTATTTTTGTGGGTGCTCATACAACTCTGTGTCTGCTTATCTTGTCTTCTACAGTCAGTGTTATGAATCTGCCATCCTCTTGAGCAATATTGCATTTGGGACCACTTGCGCTGAATGAAAGAAAAACCCAGTCACTTACATGTGAGAGGGAGAGACAGAGACAGACAGAGACAGACAGAGACAGACAGACAGACAGACAGACAGACAGACAGATAGCACTTTCTGGGGGAAAAAGAGGAGGCAGCAAACAACAAAGCTGTGTGTGAGGTTCCGAGCTGCCGCGCCTCCCTCTGTTGTGAGGAAGGAGACACCACTTCAAAGTTTCCTGATTCCTGGCCACTGACAATGCAAATGAGACGTCCTCGTGTGCCTAAACAAAAGCTTACATGGAAAGCAGATTTCATATTGCCAACAATGACTGCCCTGAGGAAAGATCCTAGTGCTTGTAGCAGGCACAAATGTGTCCATTTTCAGAAATGCTGTTTTTGCCAGTCGTTTCTCTAAAAGCCAGGTCTCTCCCAAAAGCACACGAAGGTCAATCAAGAATTTTCTAGAAAATCTAACAAAGTGAAATCCAGTCTCAACTGGGGTGTACAAAACTCGCGACCGAACGTCACCCACAGAAACCCAGAGAGCATTGCTGTGGAAACTGACAGAACACAGCCGAAACCCAACAAGAGAAACTGAACCCACACAGCAGAACCAGATTTCACAGAGGAGTGCACGCAGAAAACGTCCACCACTGGAGCATGATGCAGCTAAACAGACGAAGTGTGGCCACAACTGAAGCTTGTTCCTGAGCCAGAGGAGCACAACTTTCGACGAGGGTTCTGGTGTGAGTTCTTGTGTCATTCCAGCGTGGGTTCTGGGACATTGCATGGGTTCCCGTAAGAATTCTTGCATGGGTTCCAGCATGGAATGGAACAGGAAGTTCAGGGTCTTTCCACGATCAGAAAAACTCATCCAGGTTCGCTTGACTTGTCAGGGCAGTCACGTTATGGTAAAGTGGGTGTCATCTCATTGTGTCACACAGCCTCCTTGTACGCTGCAAATTTGACACAAAAGAGCAAGCCTGGCAAGCTCAAGGTGCAAACGGACTGGCCATAACCCAGCGATCAGGTTGTAGGGCCGACCCAGGCACAATACACATTTTCCTCCATCGGCGATGAGAGCGCTATTAGAAAATTGACACTGCAAAGCATTTCCAATCAGAATATTTGCCCACCCATCCGCCTTGTCACTCCACTAATGGGGTCTCCTCGTGCGCCAGGTTTGCAGTCTGATCGAGCTTGAATCTATTGCGTGTCACAGCCGTGACAGTTGGCGTGGTTTCTTTTTTGGATGTGTCACTTTGCCCCACAGCGGAGCGTCGATTCAAGTCAAGCTCGGAAGACCTGTGTGTACTGGACCCCACCCCAGTGGGTCGGATTCATCGCAGGTGAAACCCGCGAATCCTCCGCCCTCAAGTCTCTAATTTCAGCGACCTGCCCCGATGCTGTGTTCCGGAGGAGACGGACCACGAGTTATCGGGCCCAAGAGCCTTTCTTCTTTGGCCGTCGGGGACAGCTTTGGACATTTTTCTCCGCAGAATCTTATTCAGCATTGGACCAATGTGGGTCTGGGGCAGAGATCCTGATCTCAAATTCAAATAATTTGGGACATGCCTTTGACAGATTTTGCACATCGCACTTGAGAAAGGAGCAAGGGGGTTGTTTTCATGGCCAGAGCAAAGGCAAAGGACAGATGGGCTGGGCTTGAATCATGTGAAATTGAATCGTCAGTGTTTCTGCTGCAATTTGAATTGAAACCAGATGATTCTCGATCAAGACCAAAAAACACAACGGCCTGTGTCGAAAAACGACCGCACGCGTGACGCTATCGATTTATTGTCTGTACTTTTGGGTCCAGGAATATTGAGCCTGATTTAATTGTGTGGAGAGGATTGTTGTCAGGAGTTTTCTCTGTGTTCACTGAACAGTTGCAAATGGAGCAGCAAATAAGATGCGTATACTTCAGCTGAAATGGGCTGAAGGGGCTCATGCCAAATGGAGAAGTGTTGAGTCGTGGCGTGTCTGTTCTCTCAGAACCATGTGATCGCTTTGTGGCAAACTTCGCTGTCTGAATCATGGCGCAGTGAGCCGCAGGACTGCCCACAAAGTTTTGAATGTCCATTTTCCTTCATCCATGTGGAGATTTGAGCAGGAGTTGTCCATTTGGGCACAGTTCACAAATCATGACTCCACTTGACCTTCAAACGGGAACTTTTGTCCGTGGAGCAAGTGTCGTCCCCTCAGAATCCACAGTTCCACCCACAGCACCCTGTGCGCTCTACAGATTTCTCACACTGCTGAGAACAAAACAATGTTCTGTTCTCACAAGACAAAACGTAGTGTGGCATCATCTGAAAGCACATTTCAGCAAACTTTGTTGCAGTCAGTTTGTTCAGGTCAGTGGCAGTGTAGCTGAACCGACACGGGTGCTGGCATTGCGCTGAAATGCCGTCGGCTCCACCACTCCATCTTCAAAGAACAACCTGCCCACACTGGAACTGTCTGGTGCGTGTGTTTTTCTGTGGCAAACCCAACAGTCTATAACTCACCATCACATTTCAACTTCGACCGCAGTGTGAGTGGAAACGGAAACTTGTGTGAGAAAAGATTTCCTGCTGGAATTGTTATCGCCATCGACGAAGCAAACCCTGAATCTACATTTTCGAACGCCTCCTGTTGCGATCCCAGGGGGGATCGTGTTCAGGTTTAATCATGAGCTTGTGCACCTTCTCCCATCCCCTGCAGCTGATGTGCAGCTATTTTGTTGATTCCGGAAACCGGAGTCCCCCGGAGACTCTCACTGTCACATTACAGTTGATCAGCCTTAATTCAGCTGCATCACGTCATTGTGTACAACTAATAGACGCTAACCGAACCCGATGGCAAAGCAGAAAAATGCTGTGTGGGCCCTGAAATGGTCCTGACACGCGAACAGTCCATCAGTGAGGCGAGTCAAAGCGCATGGGCAGGAAGATGGGCAGATTCGATTTTGCTCCCGTTGTCGGGAACAAACCGGTTCAGTTGGCAGCGGAGGATCCTGAACACACTTGGTCACGTGCGGTTTGGTGCTCGGGGGGGATGCTGATCAGGGGTCTCTGTAACATGAAACATACAAGTATGCGCGAGATCGGATTTGGCGTTGCGGTCACTTTCAGTCCGCCAAGACCAACCCTGACTTATCGTGATGCTTGATGCTTGGCCTGCGTTGGTAGCGACTTTGAAAGGGAACAGCGCATTCCTTGACACAACAACATGAATGAGGATGTCTTGAGTGCACCTTGTGTTCCTGACATTTGTCACCTTGCGCAGGATTGGAACCAAAAACATGTCATTGGGTTCCTCAGAAAAATCCCACACGTACGTGCGTTGTCCATCAGTGCCAAAAGGCTGGCTGGATTCTGCGACACCAGTGCACACATGTACACATGTGTGTGGCTGCTGTCAATCGAGACGAGATCAAAGTCATAGGGTCCGTTCGTCACAGCCAGATATCCTTGGATCAAAGGCCCCTCTCAGGTGCCAGACGCAGCAACACCTGTCAAGTTGGCCACAACGCAGGATTTGGTCTTGGTTTGATCGCTGGCGGATCCAGGGATCCGGGGGCCAGGACTCACTTGAGACCAGGTTCAAATAGCGCGATCAGGGGCCAGCTTCACGGACAGGAGCACTCTTGGGCATGAAGCTGCGGGCCCAATTGAAAATGTAGTCTTTCTTGCCATGAAGGGTTTGCAGATTTGGGACAGCCAGTCTGCTTTGTTCAGATTTCGTATGCCATTCTTGTTTGTAAGGGCACAAAGCGAAGTCTGTGTTCCACTGCGTGGGCCGAACCAACAAGTTAATTTGGGTATGAGACTGTGAGCTCCTGTTTTGACTGAAACATTTCGAGTCCAAACCCAACTGTCAGGAAGTTCACCGGTATTTGTCAACAAATGCTCATCAGTCACAGCTGAATGCCTGTGTGAACTGATTTGTTTGTCAATTTGCGACCTGTCCAGGATAAGAGGTGCAGTCGTCTCAGCTGGGTATTTCACAATCCACAAGAAAGCCCTCCTGCCTCGTTTCACGCTCCATGTTCGAGTACAAGTGTGACCATCCGAAAAAGTTTTCATCTCCCGAAAGTTGTGATACGAGCACAGATGTTTCTTCTTTTCGAAAAAGTTTTTGCTCACGGGTGAGGATCCTGGTTGGAGCTGGGCGAGGCTTGCGACCCTCATCCTGGATCCGCTGGAGTTCAGAGCTCTGTCTCCAAACTGAGGGAAGGAGAAGCGTCGATGCACGTGGCACCTGGTGTTTCTCAGATGTCAAGGTCCACTGCAATAACAATGGAGGTAAAATTCGTTTGAGGTTTCGCCCTCTTCCTTTTGTCCTGTTCACCTGATTCCAAGAATCCTCGAGCAGTGGGCCTTTGATCTGTTGCACTGAGGAGTCGGCAAACAGGATTTCAACCGTCGCAGATGTGCGGGACACACCACCAGCGCACCCTCAGGGACTCGAACACTCACCTTGAGAAAAAGGAAACAACCGACTTCAAAGTTTAAGTTGGCCACGACCTCAGAACTTGGTTCCAAGTGGACCAACTCTTGAATCCGCCTGTGCGTATTTACAGAAACGGATCGGCAGTGCAAGAGATGATGGGGTTTTTGTGTTCCGAGGGCTGCCGGTTTTTGGCCACTTCCTGTCCTTGCAATCGGATCACCTCCAGGCACACAACACAATTCACGTTGTCTTGTTGGTTCTGTCACTGTTGAGACAAGGACCCATTCAGGCCACTGGGCGTCCACTGCAAGCAGCAACGTGGCAATTGCAAGGACAGAACCCTCCAGTCAAGAGAGGCGTCGACCCCTTTGGTGGCTGCCTTTTGTGGAAACAAACCAAATGGTTTTTCTCTAGGATCACTGAAACGTCAGGCTCCATCTTGTACCCTTGGATCCTACTGTAATTCCTTGACATGCGCGCAGATCTTCATTTTTTGCAATTTAATAAACTGTACACAAGCTCTTTCAGACACATCACCAGCCATTGATGAATTGGTGAATGCAGGACACAAAACACAAGACACCCTCGTTCGAAACTGGATTTCTATTGAGCTCAAGCCTTGAACACAATGGCGACGCTCCAAAATTATTTGAGCACACTGACAGGTCACCTGGTCCGAAGTCTGTGTTTTTTCAGCAGCGGTAAACTTCCGGCACAAGCTGCATGTTGTTGAGACACAAAATTCTGAGCGAACTACCAGCACATGACAAACACAGGTCTGATTCGGGTTCCACCGAAACAAGTCGCGAATGAAGCGGTCCATCGAGACGAATTTCGCTTGAAGGACCTAGATCTACGCTAAGTTTCTGTGTTGAACATTGTCTTCCCCGGCACACCAACGTGCATTCCAAATTTTGCGCAAAATGATCGGCCATGAGGCGAAATTGCAAAGAAAGTTGAGTAATTGCGAACTCCATTGTTCCCGACAGTTTCCCACTCCTGTGTAATTTTCAAAATCCATGACACGCTAACGTTCTCAGAAATACGTGTTGATGATGCTGAAAGGAGTTTCCCAGTTCTGTGAGCTTCCAATGGGTGGCTTGAAAGAACTCCGTCGGACGATTGTTGATTTTGCACCAGGTCCGCAGATTTCGTCCGCTTCAGCCAGACTGCACGACACACTGAGGTTGTTTTCTTGGTGCAGGTGACATATCCACACGCGCTTACTTGTGTATGTGCGTGGTACATGTACAAGTTTGGGAACCCTCCACAAAAGGAAATTTTCCTCACCTCAACCCTGGAAGGCTCTCTTTGGTCATGCACTCACTCCATTTTTCAGGCGAAATATAGACCTGACCACTCCCTTTGACTGGTCCAAGCAAACCATGGAGCCTGACCCAGCAGCAGCACCACCACCACCACCATCACCACCACCACCAACACCGAAAGTTACTACCTAAGTTGACAGTTGGGCCTTTGGTTTCCTAAAAATATGATTTGCTATTTTGAGCCTTGTGGGTTGAATAATCTAAGATTTGAGGTTGAGCTCACCTGGAACAAAGCTGATACTCGATCTACCAGGGATTCCACCAAAAAGAATTGGCCCAGCTTTGAAAATTTGGTATCCGTACAACCTGAATTTTTCTATCACCTCCAGAATTTCTAGTGTGTGATTGCAAACCCTCTGCGAAAGACCGGTTAACCCATTGCGGAAGGTGACAGAAGTTTCAAGAATAACAAGCAAAACAGTCGTTTTCATTCTTCTTTGGCAACAAAATATCCTGATGTTCAGAGAGCATTTATTTTGATGCGATGTATCGACATCGGGCGCTGAGATCATTTGAGAACCATTCATTCTCTGCGCCAACCACCCAAGGTAAAATCTCGCGAGAAACAGTTCTCTGGCAAACCAAGGGAAGGGCTGCTGCCGGCCCAATTCCGCCTGATCCAGAGCGAGTCGGAAAAGTTTGCAACATCAGATGCAAGCTGAAAGTTTCTGCCTGTCAAGGAAATGCTTTCAGAAGGAAAGTTTATCCCTGAGACACGTGCAGAATTCCTTGCTTTTGCAGTCTTTTTTTGCCATCCAGGGTGGACCCCACTCAAGACAAGGTCAGACCGAATGTTCCCAACTGCTGAAGGTACGAAAAGGCATAACACACAGACGTGAAGGCTTGCTGGAGGTGTGTCAGGTCACTATCCAGTCAGTGATGAACACATGTTTCTGTTTGTTTTGACTCATTTTCTTTTTTTGGGAAAGTAGCCCTGTGTGGAGTTGGGAGATTTGTGTGCAAATCACCAAATCCCTTTCCCGCGCTGTCAGTCATCCTCCTCAGCCACGAACGTACAGCAACAACGCATGTTTGCGGACCCTCGTCCATGGTTTGCACGCAGTACATTGAAAATTGGAATTTCGAGCTGGATCAGTGGATGGAGTGCTCACAAACGACAATCTGAATCCACTCGGCTCAGGATTAGTATTGAGCCGGAATGGTCACTTAATGGCCACAAGACGTTAATCCCTGAGACGTTGGGAGGTTCTTTCGCTTCGTGGGATAATGAAACAAGAAGGCAACGGCACTCAAGAGAAAATAACAATGGGAGCAATGGAAATGCGCAGATGTTTTCCTTTTATTCGTTGTTTGACTTTGGATTCGATGGCATGCACACAGGAAAACTCAAAAAAGTGGTTGGATGAAACAAACAACATTGCAAGCAGAGCACATGACAAGGAGGGTGTGGCATGTAACAGGTTGAAACTTTGTCTTGTTGAAAGGACCAACAAGACCCCGGGTTGGTGTGCCGTCCGCCTGAATGTTGCTGAGAGAAGATTTCTTTCCTTTCTGACCAAACGTTTGAAATCCATCTCCACTACGGACCAGGAGTTGACCCAGCGGGCCTGTCTCCCGCACTCTAAATTTGCGCCGTGGTCGTAAATATTTTTTCCTTTTGCAGAAAAAAAGTTTCAAAATTTTCAAATTTGGATCAGCCTCTGAGGCCTCCTGAATCAGCCAAGACTTCACAAAGCTGTTCTCTCTCAGCACCTTTTGATGTCATTTTTGTTCTCTCGTTTGGTTTCGCTGCAGATGATGTCGGAGCTCAGGTGGGGCAGGAAAAGCCAGCAAACCAAAGCGGTTTCGTCGCCTGACAAAAGCTCATTTCGAGTGCGTGGAACCAATGATAGCCACCTTGATGCCACTGTGATCTATCACATGCTGCTGGAGATGGGAAAAAACATGTCTTGTGACGGAATGTTTCCCAATTGCTGGATGTCTGTGAATAGTTCGACCGGTGCACGAGAACAAAATTGTTACCCCAAAACTTGAAGCCCTTCCACCAGTGGAAATTTATGGATGAGAATGGGGCACAGTCTGTCAAACGAACTGTCAAATAGACAGCAAAGACCTTTTTTTTTTTCTCCACCCACAGTTTTCTGGCAGCGGGGGCAAATCATGCAGACCCAACTTGGTGCTGCATCTCCGTGGGCCCGAGAGCTCTGCAGGCGGAGCTGGATGAGATTCCCGGCGGACGCACCTGTGAACTGCACGCTGTCGAGGCGATGATTGGTGTGAAATGCTGCAGAAACGGAGGCTGATGAGAACCAGGCCCCGAGAGCCGTGTCACGGGAACCTGATCCGTCTTCCGCTGCCGTGAATTAAGATCGTGTTAAGCTATGGATTTCCTCTTGATGCGCACGTTCAATTCGCCCATAGCGCTCGACTCGACTGTGTCAAAATACAAACACAATTGTGGTGTCCATTTTTGCCCATGACCCAGATTCCAAGTGTCCAAATCCTGGGTTCAGCGAAACCCAAACGGTGTTGCGAAATGTTGAATCTCTCCACGTACGTGGACAAGTGACACCTACGAGCAAAGATCAAATCACACGAGAAAGCCAGCTTTCATCCTTTTGCTCTGAGAGGAAAATACTTGACCTGCACTCGAGCACTTCAGCAGAATTTTGGAGACACCACACTGTTGGACATCGACGTGTTCATGCCTCCCCTATTTCATTTTCTGTGACCTGATCTATTGCAGCGAGAGAACCAAATCCAAACCAAACCTTGAAAACCTGGTCAGACCAAGAAAGTCCAGTCGTCTGACCAGGGAAGCAATCGTTGTTCTTCCGTGTGAAAGTTCTCATGCACAGCAACATGTGTTTTTATTCAGATGCTTTGTGCGTCCTGTTTGTTTTTCTCTGAATGCAAGCGCCGAGGGTCTCAAAACAGCCGTTTCGGTGTGTTTTGAGGGAGTAAGACATATGGATGCCATTTTTGCCCATTACACGTGTAAGCCGGTACATATTAAGCGGCTCTATTCAAGCTGATAGATCAGTGAGGAGAGACAGGGCCTGTCAGACCCTGATGGATCGCGATGTGTTGGCCGGTTCCGCCACTGTGGTGCAGCTTTGGTTCCCGTCTGCCCCAGACGGAGCTCACGGCTGTCTGCAGCGAAGCTCAGCTCTTCACGTTGGCTTCCCAGGCCTTGGCCACACGTCGTGGTTTTGCAAGGACACCAGGGACAATAAAATAGCCTGCTGACGTGCTGGTCAGACTCGTCTTCAATTTCAACAAATTTTGATGCACGACAATCTGGAGAGAAATGTGCAGGTCTTGTCACAGGGGTTCTGGTGACTCCCTCTTGTTTCGTGAGAAGCTGGCCACGGACCCTGAATGAAGGTCCTCAAGCCAAGCGAAGTGCAAACACATTAAAAATTGTGTGTGCCTAATTGCGTTCAATGTTCCTCCACGTCTGGCCTCAGACCAACTTTTTGAATCTCATTGTTTGCTTGAAAACTCCAGTGAACTTGTTGTACTTGAACAAATTAACCCTACACAGATCAAGAATCAACAACCTGAAACTTCAGATTATCAAATCCAAGACTTCACCAAGAAAGTGTCAAGAAACAAACACCTGGGAAGGAAAACAAACTCTAAACGTGTACATGTAATGCCACGTGTTTCAGTAAAGGTGTGTCTTCAAACATCCTTTGCTTACGTTTACGTCAAGCGAGTTTCACTCCGCAGACACCAGAGGGTTACGGGTCCCAGTCTGAATGACTCAGATGTTTGTCCATTCGAATCAGGTGAGCAGGGCCCGATCCTGCATTTCATCCGGACCTCATCGCCACGCTGAGTGGTGTCTGGGGGTCCATTGGACAACTCTCTGCGAAAAGGTCCAGGAGTGACCGGAATGATGGCCTCGGTTGGTGCGTCAATCAAAGCGTCTCCGGTTGGAGTCCGTCGGAGAGAAAGGGGCCGCGGCTGCTCGGAGAACACCTGAACATTTTCAGGATCTGGCCAATTTCAGGTTTCATAATCCTGCAGGTGAATACGAGGCTGGAGCGCAGATTAGCTGCGCATGAACTGCGTGTTGGGTTGCACTGTCAGGTGAGGTGCCCGTCAACTGTCGCTTTTCACAGCGGCTTTCAGCTGGGTTTCTCACGGCAAGGAAATTTATGCTTTGTTTTTGTTGCGTGTTTGGTTTTGTGGAAAAGAGTGCGAACATGCATCCACTGCAGCTTTTTTGCACAAATGGTGACCCTTGAGACAAGAATGAATTCGCGTTGGTGCAAATCGAACATCTGCGCACATCCTGGAGTGAAGATGTGCCGATACCCGTATTCCACGCGAGACTCTGCCTCCAGACAGGACCTCCTCACCCCAGAACATGATTTACCCTTCACCACGATTGTACGCTACGAAGCCAAACTGTTTTCTTTTCCGTGTGTCGTACGTGGACACCATTGCAACTTTTAGCTGTGAAAAATGTTTTTACAGTCAGCCGCCTTGGAGCCTTGCTTCGCACCATTGCTGCTGTGTTGAACAGATTGCCAACACAATATCTCCGTACTGGACAGGTCAACGCTGCAGAGCTCTCTGAGCTGTTGTGAATCACAAGGCACAGTGCGGCGTCCAATTCACATTTACAAACAGAGGAACCTCCGGAATTCCAGTCCAAAACGTTTCACGAAGAACACAGGGACAAGTCCTCTCACATTGATCTGTTGGCAAGGACTTTGTCCAAGTCAAAAAAATGACAGTCACCGCCGATTCTGTGCGAACCACGCATCACAAGGAAAATGCTTTCCGGGAGATTTGCAAAGTTCTGCCTGCACCCAGAGTTCCTGTCACAAGGGGACTGAACTTTGAAAGATTTCAAGTCAATACGAGTACTTGGATTATATGTGGCAAACCAAAAACGTACGAATCAGTTCTCCAGCAAACAGAACATTTGGAAGAGCATGTGCTTGAGCACAGTTGTTGTCCTGGGTTGCACCAAACGAGCCCGGACCCTCCGACCTTCTGATCCGTCCTCAATCCAAGGTGGTCCTGCGAGCTGACGGCCAGACGGCAACAGTCGAGCTACCGCCAAATGACTGTCACTTCTTTGATGGGATTCCAGCAGCGAAGCTTTTCAGTAGTTTCTCTTTGAAAGCTTTCATTTAGCTTTTAACAAGTCGCATTTCCTGCCAAGAAACAAATAGCTGCATCGCGTGAAAGCTTTTGTGTTTTGTTCTTTTTGGTAAAAACAATAAGTCCTATGAATTTTGCAGCGGATCCAGGGGCTGGACACCGCGCCCTCCAAAGCGTACGCCCATAAACACGAGCACAATTATTTTACTGTTTCCTTGTGCACCACATGCTTCATGAAGTTGCCTTTTTCGAAACCTGAAAAAGCAACAGATTTACTTCCCCTCATTTTGTGCCTCTGAGGGCAGATTCATTCTGACCTGAGACCGAAATCGTCCCCAAACCCATCCACCCTCTCCTGGATTCGCAAGAGGGAAAAGGCACCTTGCACACAAACTGCTGCATAAACCATGTGTGACATGGGTTTTGTCATTATAAATTTCTTGAACCTTCATCTGTCTGAAGCAGCAAAATATCAAAAACGAACGTTCTCGGCTCCGTGGTCCGAGTCACATTCCGTCGAAGAACGCAAATGGAAAAGTGAACTTCGGTCGCTGTAAAATCCTCAAGTTGCCCGGATCTCCCGGCCGCTCAAGATTTCGAGCGGTCCGACTCAATCCTGTCTGAGTTGTCAATCTCCTCTGGTTGAGCAGGAAAAGCTCAGAAGCCATCACGGCATTCCCTCACAGAATTCACCATGAAGCACAAGCCAGCGCCGTCCTTGCCGTCTGTTTGACAGTTGACAGTCACTGTCTTGTTCTGCCCCACTAAGACTTTGAACTGTACCAAGTCAAAAAATTGTGCCTTGTAATCAAAACAAGCAAAAACAAACAAGGCACGCGCAGTCATGAACGTAATTGTGGCGACCCCAATGTTTCGCACACAGCGAGCGCGGCGCTGCTGCAGAACGTGAAGACAGATCAGGCCCCAGTCTATTGAATTTCAATGGCGTCGCGTGTCTCCGACCCGTAATTGAGACGGTCACTTGTGTCAATAGCCGCGACAGGTTCAATAGGTTTTCTCTGCTGATCCACCACGAGCAATTCCATTAGAGAAATCCGCAGATCGATCCAAATCATCAGCTAAGTGATGGCTCTATTGATAGGGGTGCGGTGCCCTGCGGGAAAGACTTTGGTTCGAGGGTTCACGTATCACGATCTTTTGGTGCTGGGGGCGCACAAACGTACGACCAAACGTCAGATTTACATTGGATCCAACTTCGCACGGTTGAACAATCCGTCTCCCTCGACTTGTCAGAACAATATCACTGGAATGTTTGATTCTCATTCAGAAAACTCCAAAAATGCAAAGGAGTTTCTGGTTGTTTTCAGTGTGTGGTTTCGTCGGGTTGTGAGGTCCGGACCCTGTGGCTTCCGGCAGCCTCTGGACACCCTCCATCTGACACCGGAAGCGTCGCCGGAACGGAGGGACGCGGCGCCGCCCCGACCCGCGCCGGCTCCGCTGCCGACTGACTGCCAATGATCTCTTCATTCGCTGGGGGTGGGGTCGTGCAGACAAACCCAAGAGGTCAGGATGCACCTTGCACACACTGGAGGCAAGAGCTGTTCAACAAATTCACCTCATCCGCACCACTGTGACCTTGGAGTGATGTCGCCACTTGACCGCTGGGCCTGGCATATTGATTGATTTGTTTGTTTGTTTTGAACATTTTTTCACGATTAAGAACACGATAGACTATTTCTCAAGCAAAATTCACTTTGGTTTGTTGCAATTCCGTGTCATCTGTTTGTGCCTTTTCTGTCTTTCAAAGCTGATCTGTTCTTGATTCTTTCAGTTGGTTTTGTGCACAAATTGCGACACCAATATTTTTGCTGAGGAATCTGCAACGCCCCTGGTACGTCCACCGGACCTTCTGTTCGACTGGACTCGAAATCGGAGCAGATTTCATGGCCAATTGCACCGGAGGCTCAGTGAACTGCTAAGAACTTGACCAAGCTGTGGTGCAGGACTCGTACTCGCGTGACGAACACGGGAAAGAAACTGAAAGTCGTGAGTGTGAGATGAGGGTAAAAGACTAAATCAGCAAAGAAGGCATTCATTTCTTTTCAGACGTTGTACGAGGGCTGCATCACTTCTTGAGTCTGCCCTTCATTACCAAGTTTCGAAAGGTAACGGTAAAAGTCAGACCAGACAACCCTCGTATCTGACTGAAAGAGATGTGAAGTTCCCGAAGATCACGCAGGTGACCCTTTTGATCTTGCAAGAATCAGCTTTGGACTTCACTAATTTTTGACAGATCTGGCAACATCACGTCAACATGACCAAGTTCTGTTGCCACATGAAGGTCTGCCTTGTCCTTTCAAGCCCATTACTTCGTGTCACAGGAGAAGAGAACAGGGCAGCAGCAGTGCTCATTACCCGACATTGCACAGCCCCACGAATCCGGGGGATCAGCCAACAATAGAGCCGAGTCGCGCACTGAGCCCACCCGCAATCACCATCAGCGAGCGCGACCGCGTTGACCCAGTTTGGGCTCCACAATGGAGCCCACCAAAGAGGTCCAGGATGAACTGTTGCGATCTGATCTAAAAGGCAGCCATGTGAAACATGACAGAAAGGTTTGGGTGGAACGAGAGGGCGAGACCTGATGGTGGTTCCGGTGGTTCACTGGAGCTTGGGCAGACGTGGTTTTCGTTTCTCTTCATCCCAGCGCAAAATCCCGAAAAAAGTGAGGATGTGTACATTTCCGACAATGACATCGGAATGACGTTGAAAGAGAGAAGCGATGACGCGTTGAGAGTGCATTTCCCCAGAATTCCCCAAAGTTTCCTGGATTCCCATTGTGCGCACAGCACGCAGGGCAACTTTTCCCCGAAACAGCTTCACCACAGAAAAAGGAGTAGGAGGCCGCACTGAAAAACCTCCACTCTTCTTGCGACTGCCCGTGAAGCCGGTGTCCCTAAGAGAAGCAAACTGCACGAGAGGACCACAGCCAAGCTGGGACAATGAAGGCAGCACCATCATTGTTCAGAAGCACACCCCAGAAAATGTGCACGTGAGAAAGAAGAACCTTGGCGGTTGCCTTTGTTTGCGTTTGTGACCTGATTGTGATCTTCATAAATTTCTCAGAATCGACTCGTTTTTACGATCCATGCACACATGTTTCCGTTCATTGTGCGTGCCTGATTTTAATTGCTTCAATTAAAGAATCTGGGTTGCAGTGAAACAATGGCCCGACACGGTCGCCTCATCAAGCTGCTGCGAATAGAACCCACCAGAGGTTCCAGAGAGAAGAATATCAAACACAAGTGGGGAGTTTTCAGCGTCCGCCCAGTGTCCGCCGACGTGCCTCTGTCATCAGATCAGTGGCACAGAGAAAAACGCGAGAACAACCAGTGATAAACAGCTGGGTGAGGTTGTTTCCAAAGTTAGATGTAGTTGTGCCACAGTGAGCTGACTGAGACGAATTTGAAAACAACAAGCTGTGCCAAAACTGGTCAGTGTCGGACACGACGAGTTGTCGGGTGTCCAACCTTAACAGAATTCAGCTTTCAAGTCTGGTGCGTTGACCTATTTTGCCTCCTCTTTTTCACTCTGCCCCTTGGATCGGTCCCTGTCGCTCCAGTCCTTGAGTTTCTGAGAAAATAACCCAACAAGGGTGACTTGGTGCAGGAAGGAAAGTGCACTGACTCTGTGATGATGCACTCTGCAAACTTCACGACGGTGAACCTGGTCTGTACACGCCAAATGTTCTCATTCCAAGCCTCCACAGAAGCAGACCCGCTTGTTCAAGCAAAGTTCCCAATTCTTTCTGCCAACAAGGCAACACGGTGGGGAACATTGTCTAGATTCTGACAGTGATTTGATTTCAAGCGACGAAAAGAAAGTTTTTCTCAAGAGCCTCATCGTACTTGAGTCCTCAAGTTGTTGTGATCACGCTGAAGCCAGACAAAAAAGCAGAAGCGCGAGAACACACAAGGCTGAATCTCTTGAAAAACCTCAGAATCATCTGTAAAATGCGCGGTGACCTGTCAGGCTTCCAAGGTCGGACGCGGCGTCCCTCTGGTGGCAAATCACAACATTGACAGTGGTTTCCAAAAACCACAAGTAAATGCTTCAGTGAATGCAACATTTTCGGTGGTATCTCTTCGATGTAGTCAGGAGTATTTCCAGGTGTCTTTGTCAGTGGTACTTTTGGGTGTACCCACCGCTTCACCAGCAGAAGTCTCATTCTGAAAGTGATGGCACTCACACACACTCACACACATTCACTCACACATATTCTCACAGACTCTCACAGACACATGCTCAACTTAACACTAGCTGTGCTCATAGCTCGTATAGGATCTCGGCGGTACTTGTAAAGAGACTGGCACCACTCATTAATTAATTGCGTGAGTTGAGCAGCACCGCACTCAGACATGCTGTGTACACTTGCAAGTTGAGTGCTCGAGCTCCTATGCGAGCTTCACTCTCATTGGGACAGACAACCTGCGCTTTGTTTGATTGACATCACACTTGATTGATTGCTCTTCGTCATTGTTGCAATCAGTGAATACATAATTTGTAAGACTGCACTTACGTAGTCACTGTGGGTTGACACAGGCAATGTTTCCAATAGGAATCATATCATCCAGAATTCATCTCATATGCCACAACATGCAGAAATCCATTATTGTTTCAAAGCGCAACAGCAGCAAGATACGTGCCACCAATCTCGCGCAATGTCACAACCATCTTTGCCTTTCTGCATGTACTGACAGGCGATAACTTTGTCACAGAATTTGTAAACAGAGTCCGTGTCTCCTTCTCACAGAAGCACAAGTAACTCTTAGGTCCAGTATGATGTGAACATCTTTATTGCTCTTGCATAACTGGGGAAACAATTCCAACAGACCCTTTTATGTGTTTTTATGCAACAGAAATTACCAAGATTAGTGACACAAAGAGGCAAGTGTGAAGTGTGGCCAGATGAGACTTCCTGTCATTTCTGCATGTACAAACAAACAGAATCCATTCATCAAATTGTGGTGTTTTGGTTGGGCCAATCTTCTGCAAGGGACATGTCAGAATCAGTGGACACATTGCTGTCATTTGTGTCAGATGTGGCTGCCCCCTCTTCGTGTGCTTTGATTGTGTCCTCAAAAGTGAGGCCTTTAGTGTGGTACACCTGGAAATACGGCCATGCACACAGAAATTTATTGCATGGGCCGCAACGAAATTTTGTGTTGAGGCCTTTCAGCTTTTTGTGGCATTCCGTGCAAATGCAGTGCTTCCGCCCCCCACCTTCTTGGGCATGATCTCCTCGGGGAAGTAGCAGTCATTGAAGCGCTGCTCTGGGTGTAATGCGAGCACGCAGAAGGCTGGGTTGTTGAAAGCACGATCACGGTTCCCTTCTTCCACCAGGGCCATAACAACTGTTGACCGGAAAGCGGCGTGATTCAGCAGGTTCAAATTCACTGTCAAATGCGGAATTTTAGCGCTTCACTTTGCCTGCATGATCACATTTGCGACTATCATTTGTTGGCTTTGTCTCCACAACAGATAAGCGTTCATCATGGCCATGTTCCCAAAATGAAATACGAGCTTTGTGGGCCATTTCTGGGTTTTTCTGTTCATTTTGTAGCTTTTCAGAATTTTGTCCCCCAGGTCAACTGCCTTCATCCTGTAATTATAGTCCAAAACAGCATCCGCCTGCCAGTCCCATTTCTTTTCACTTGGGATACTGACCATCGACTTGGTTGCATTGTGGATGGTGCTCACCAAGTGGAACACTTTCCTGTCTCCAATTGCCATGGCCAGGAGGTCGTTGTTTTGACTGCACCGCCAAACAATGTCGCGTGAGTGTGCTTTGAGTGTTTTGGGTTTGGGTTGCTGGGTCGCGTTTTGGCTTTTCTTCCCTTTCCCTTTCCCTTTCTGGCCCATATCCAAAATGCAGTCCTTTAGACGTGGGGTTGACGCACGTAGTCTGGACAGCCCCTCACTCCGTACGGATACGCCCACTCATGAATGCACTCCCCTTTCGAACGAAGTCACCTTCCTACTCATTCACTCACACTCGCGTAAATCCTCACACGAACTTTGGTTGAAGGAAGGTAGACTTCTAGCGTTAATGGCATTACGCGGGTTTGGGGATCGTTTTTCCCGGGGGAGTGAGATAGCTCGGCGCCCCGCACCTGCGCCGCTCCCAGGACACTGGAGAGGACGCAACACGATCCAGCGTTCCTCACACAGCCCGTCGAGCCGCGCTGTCAGTCTTGGACCAGCCGCGCACTCGAGGCCTGCGTCCTGGATGAGTGTGCCCGGTGAACCCAAATTCAGAAATGGACGGACGCTTCGAAAAAAGTTAGGTCTTCGAAGGGCAAGTACCCACACAAACATTCGCATAGTTGTTGGATTTTTCTGACGTATGCAGGAATCCTGCTGATGAATTCAGCGTTGCTGATCTTGTTCCCATTAGATCTATTACGAGGTTTGTCCCAAAATTTTCCTTCTTTTGGCGATAGCACACCCATCTGTTGTGACATTCCAACAAAATCTGATCCAAAAACATTACTTGATACCATACTCTCAGGTG
>JAAUXT010053409.1_pt1 | contig 21048 bp, 28 predicted proteins | sample 7278171 | NCBI WGS metagenome assembly JAAUXT01 (sample SAMN14350112, study PRJNA611818) | marine sediment metagenome | isolation source: surface marine sediment (1.8m) | place: French Polynesia: Moorea | collected 2018-08 | reverse complement strand
CATAATATCACAATTCTGCTATTTTGCTGGTAATTACCCAGCATTCCCTCCCCCCTGGGGTGATCACATGACCCTTTGAGGTTTTCTCTCTCTCTTTCTGTCATGGCTGCCAACATAGGATGCCCGCAACAAGTAATCACTGCTGAAGAGATAGATTTGTTATCCTTCCTTAGACAGAACATAGCACGCAAGCTTGAGATCGAAGCTGCTACCCAGGGGCTGGCTAAGACCCACCCCTGGGTGCTGAGAGCCGTCATTGCCCACTTCAACTTGGGCCCAGCGTCCAACAGGAATTTTGACAGACTCGTCTGGAAGATAGCCCACGGGCAATAGGTGAGTGGTTCTCAAGTCACTCCACACAAGACAGTTCACCTTTTCGCAGGTGCAGTCACCAAGGTCGGTGACACAAGTTGTTTCCACATTGGTGACGCGCGGTCATTGTTTTTGACGTCGGCGTCAAAATTTAACATTGAACCCAATGGTGAAATTTTTGACGTCAACCCGAAAAACGACCAGGCGTCACCCAATGTGAAAACCCCTGTATATTCAGGGCCAAAGATGTCAAGGGTGCATCCAGAAATTTGCAAAATGCACCTCGGCTCTAGGGGTGCAAACTGAAAACAAATAGAAGAACAGAAGAGACGGGAAAGTGAACATCTTGAGCCAAACAGCTCGTTTTCGAGCGTCTGAAAACGTTTCATCTAAACGGAGTCAGGCGCGGACCTGTGATCCGAAGCCCACCGCGGACCAGCTACGAATACCCTCGAAGCCAAACCATTGGGATCATGAATGTGACCCGTCATGACAAAACACTCGTGATTTCTTTTTGTGATGCTGGAGCAGGTTGAGCAAATGAATGTTCTTTCCATGCAGTGTTTTCCAAATCCATGCAATTCGCAAAGGTCTTCTCCGGCACCAAGATATACGAAACAGGCTTCGCTGATCCTTTCTTGACCGAATCATTGCGCAACAAAGGAAACACACAAACAAACGTACTTTTTAAAAATATTCATTTGTATGTGATGTATAGATAATAATAAACAGCCATCTTCTTTCAAATACAAGGTTTGATACGTGTGTCAGTCAGTGTGAGTGCGAGCGATTTGTGCAAAAACAGAGTGTGTGATTATTGAAAATGATCCTCGTAAATGTATTCAAATATCCCGTTCACAAACTTGTCCTGCGATTCTCGCTTTGCTTTCACGCACGAATCTGCAGATGCATGTACAAACCGCCACCGCTGAAGTTATCTGCAAACGAGAAATTTCTTTCAGCTTGCTCCCATGGCAGTACTCGTGGAGGAATCACACATTTACTCTTGCTTTGAGGACATGCACGCATCATTATTTTGGAGGACAAATTTTCTTGCCAAATTCGGAGTCTTTCGTTGGCGCTCGACACGTGCAGTGTGTCTCTTCAGGACACAAACAGGACAAGTACAAATGCTGATATGTTAGGAACGGATACATCACTACAAATTCCCTATTGTCTCATTTGCCTTCTGAATAGCAGTGTTGCTAATGTTCATTTACACTGGTAAATTCGCTTTGTCATGTACTCTGTCATGTTGGCAGCCCGGATGCTGTCATTGTGCACAAGGAATAATGAGTCGAGCCGCGCCTGCACACTGTAACTTTTTCCAGTTTCACCTCCAGCCTCCTTTCTGCCACATCCATCACCTTGCAGGTGCAAAATCTCGTCTCTGTCCCCAGCAGTTCTGTTTCCAGTCATCTCACGTTTGTGCACAACTCTCAAGCTGGTAAAAATAGGCCACATATGTTGTTCTGGTCCCTGGATGCAAGGACAGCCCATTGTCTGCAAAAGCTGCAGGGAGACATGGGAGACACGCTGGTCAAACATACCCAGATCGGGAACTGGATGTGTGTTCACGACCGTAAGTCCTGCAGTGGTCACTTGAATGGACCCAATCACCGGTAATGTTGTTTAAACTTGTGCGGAATGAAGCTAATCTTTACGGATGTCTCTCTTAAAGCTGCTCAGAGCCTTGCGGAATCCACAAACTGTGGCTCGAAGAGTTTTCCGATTTTGCGTTTTCAAGAGCCGAGGTGCGCAAATGACCTTCATGGTGCGCGTAAGAGCCAAAGTGTTTCAGAACTGCAGTTTCGTGACTCAGAACACCTTGGTTGTTGAGTTGATTCTGTCCCCCTGTTGTGAAATTCTCTTCTCTGCTTCAGGTTTCAATCACGCCACTGCCAGGGTCTTCTTCACAGTTGCCTGTCCCGGACCAAGGTGCACCATTGTGCGCATCAAAATTTTAATGCCTGCCCTTGGCAAACTTTTGATGAGACCAGACAAGACCCGAAGGAGAAACGTCGCATCTACCATGGCCCCGTGCATTATCTACTTGATCTGAGTGAAAAGGTGTGTTTGTTATCTTGACGTTTTGCTTAGAAGGGCCGGATTGTGAGTGCATCCGATGCTGACACCTCAACCATCAAACACAGTTTGGGCATTGGGAGAATCACAGAAAGTACGTATACCGTCTGAATTTGGCATGCGGTGAGAACATTAAACTTGTTGATAATTTGACATAAAGGAACCGATTCCTCCACCTGGTTGACATTAGGTCCACATCATTGGGACAATTCAACGACTAGAGATTCAGGGGATATTCATGATGCTCATCTTGTGTCTGCGTTGGAGCATAAATGAATATATGTACTCAGTAGCCTGTGGTCTTTGCCCACGCATGTCTGCATGGGGACAGAACTCAGACAACAAATCGAGCAGTGCTCATACAGGAACCTGAAGCAAAAACTCGTAACAGGCCATCTGGTTGGGTCCTTTGCCGTTATCTGCTTCGTTAACTTTCAAATCAGTGCCCTTTGCAATTAGAAAATCGGACAGCCATTGTGGAGTCCGCGCACAGCAATACTCTTGAAGTCAATTTGCAACAGAACATCGCGGGCTTGTACGAGCGTATATATCTTTTGCATCGTGTGAAAACAAAACAGTTCATACCGAAAGTTCCCTGAAGCGCCCTGTCCCTGCGTCTCGAGCCCCAGTCCTCAGTACACGTGCGACTTCTTGTCCTGCTTCACCTCCGCAGGACGGTGCGGGTGCGTCGCGTACCCAGGAACCTGCAGCCAAACACACGCACGAGTCAGCCAAACGCGCTCTTTCAACACACTGCAGACTTGGGGACCCCGCAACCCAGACGCGGAACCTTGATGACCGACCCTCAACCTGCCACTCTCACCGCTCCGACTCACCTTCTGCTGAGCGACAAGGTTGACGGAACAGAACTCGGAGAACTGGTAGTAGCGCCCCTTCTCGAACTTGGCGTACGGCGCATTGGCGGAGCCGTCGGCGCACGACTGGATCGTCTTGATACCGTTGGAGCAGTAGGCGAAGCTTCGGTCGTCGACGTAGTAGATTCCGTTGGAGGCGCCGTGGCACGTGCCTGAGAGAAGGTATGTCGGATCACAGTTTTGATCAAGGATTATGAAAACCAGATTTGGGGGTTTAGACGGATTGGGTTGTGGCGCCAGCTGTCCGACCTGGGCCTTGCCCTTGATTGCTATCCGTGGAGTCTCGGTCTCTCTGTCGCAATCGATTGGAGCTATACTGCTGGTCCTGGCTCACCTTTGATCTGTTGTTCAAAGGCCACAGTTTTGGGTGTTATTTGACCGTAAACCAGGGCAAAACTCCAAACAGGGAACGGTATGCCAAATGAAAAAGACTCGCCTGTTGCGGAGGATTCATTCATTCATTGTTTACTGTGTGATGACTTTCCCCTTCCAATGGCTGCTGTGAATTCCAATTGCCATATGGTGCGCCGCGCAACTGTGTCCATTCCTGGGTTGCGTGCCAAATCCAATCATAATCCATAACTCTGCCTGCGAACCTCACTGAACAGTCTCCACTACACTCGGACAACCCCATTCAGAGCCTCGGTACAACAATTATTCTTGGTTAGAAAAGTGGTTTTGTGTGTGAAGATATCAATGTATGGTTATGACTTTGAAATTAAGATGAATCGTCTGACATAGTTGTTTGCTTCTGTTTGGGCTGAGATGACGGGGCCTGAGCTGGGATAGTGGGTGAATCGAAGGTCGCAGAAGTCGAATGGTAAACGTTTCCTCTCCCATTGCGCCTGTTCTTGAACCTCATGAAAGCCAGAATCAAGAAACGCAAATCCTCTCAGGAATATTTGACTTCAAGTGTTCGTTTACGAGACAGGAACCAACGAGTGCAAGGAAATCACACTGGTGCTGCAGAAGTCATGCGCGCTTTCCAGACGCACCTTCAAACTTTCCGACAAAGACGAGTCCACCGTAGTGCGGTGCGGGCTGGTAGTGGTGCTCGTATGAGTACGGATAGTAGTACGGTCCGGGGTAGTAGTAGAACGGGGCTGTAAGGCAAAGCAGAACACCATAGGTCACTGTTCAGACACACCCGTTCGTGGAAGAGAAACGTCTTCGAGGGAAATACATCTGGAAGATAAGGGAAGACATATCCAGCAATTTGAGGGCTTTTCTGCATGAAACACAGGAGATACCCGGTAAGTCTTGTCTCGATCCGTGGCATGGCCATCTTCAACAGATTCTCACCTGGGTGGTACATGTGGAACGGGTAGTAGCCATAGTAGGGGTAGTAGTGACCCTGATACCTTCCGTCGTATCCTGGACGAGCCTCGTTGTAATCGTTGTACTCCTGCAAGGTGAATCTCCATATCTTCAGAAAGCAACTTGTTGTGTGTGTCATGCAATATCCAAATTCACTGCTTCTGCCCAATACGAGCAGCTTTGCGTTTCACAGACAAAAGCATGCGGAGATGTCCGCCAGAAAAGAATTGTTTGTGACTGCTCTGTGATTGCTCCCGACATCCTGGACACATGTATGCTGCGGAATTAGTCCCCAAGGGGGGGGGGGGCGAGAAGACTTTTGCGTGCGACTGGGAAGACATTTCGTGAAATTGAACAAATCAGAAAAAGTACAAATCTGAATGTTCTGACTGTGACCAGACACATTTCGGCCAAGTGCGTGCAATCATCACAGCAGGGTCATGTCGTGCTTCCTCTTCCAATCGTGTGATGAAGAAGATCTGGTGGAGGCGACCTCAGCCTCAGAAGTTCCGAATCGCAAATCACGGCTCCTATGGCTTTGCTGGGGACGAGACCGGCTGGTGCGTTCTCTCCCGGAGTGCCCTCGGAAGCGGCTCAACTCACCGCAGCAGGTTCTGAAGCCAGGGAGACCCCAGCCAGAAGTAGTAATGTCGCAGCCAGTTTAATCATGTTGCTATGGTGACAGTGTGGGACTCCTGGCCAACCTAAACCCTCTCCTACCTGCAAAGCAGAAGTTCTCCTGTTGGTTATTTTGTCCAGCAGTGCATGATTGTCGCGAAGCAGAACGAGTGAGCAAGAAAACTAGATTCTAATCAGGTTTCTCAGCTTCACCATTTCGCACAGGCTTGCCTGCAAACTGGACAAAATTGTTATTATTTTTTCAAGATCAAATGTCCAGAAATTGCGAAATACGTTTGTTCTTGTCGCTGAGACCCAGGTGACCGCGTGACTCCAACCCTGGAAGGGGCAGGAGAAGTCAACCTTCTATCAGTTGGCATGCTGTAGAAAGTGGAATCATTTTGCCTTGACAGCGCAAAATTTGCATGCACAGGAACAGATTATATATGCATGAGGGACACAGCAGACTTCCGTTGTTCAAGTCTTGTTTTTTTCTTCATGAATCTGTATTTCGACGGGGAAAAAAGGGAAAAAGGAGATTCAAAAGACTCCACTTGTTTGAGCGCGCCTTTGATTTGAACTAGATTTTGAGAGTCTTTTGAGTTTTATGGACCTACATGTCAAAAGTCTCTGCAGTGCAGTGAGCATTTCAAAACTTTGCTTTTGAGACTCTCAACGAATGTCCCAATGCGTGTCGCCAAAACCCACCACCCATGTTGCTGCTCTTTTCCCAATTTTTTCTTCAGGCGCTACTTGAGCCACACACATGCAGCTCAACAAAACGGAGGCTGAGTGGACTGTGACTGTCAACGCAAATTCTGAATCAACTCCCGATCTCTGTTGTTCAAGCTACAACCCACACAGACCAAAGTTACCTGACTGAGAACTTGATGCTGAGATTAAACTTTCACACACACACACACACACACACACACACACACACACACACACACACACACACACGTCTTGATTGTTCTCGACAGCCGCTCGTGTCGTGCGACATTCCAACCGCTCCGTGCACATGTTTCTTCAGACGAAAAACACACAACATTGTCTGGCTTTAACTTTATCAGAAGCGCAGCTCTTTTTTGCGATTTTCTTCCACAATCGAAAGTGGGCCTTTGCGCTGTCAGAGACCGAAGTACCTGATTGATCAGAAAAACTGCAAACTGCACAAACACCGCGCTTGCTGAAAATGCTCACTTTGACGCTTGATGCGCGCGCTCGCTCTGTCCGTCCGTGCGTCTGCCGGTGCGTCCGTGTGTCCAGGCCGGCCGTTTGTCGCCTTATCCTTGTCTCGACCGAGTGGCTCTACCAGATCAATTTTTCTGGATTTATATCGGATTTACACTGCAAGAGCAACTGACGTTGCCGCTCTTCTTTCAACGTAAGTCTGGTCACGACCTCACACGAAAGGGACACCAATCTTTGGCTGCCGGAACACACGCGAGTTTTCAGTGTGTTGACACCGAAATGCCTTTGCGGTCTGGATCTGTGGGACCAGCTGGTGTCCACACCGACAATATCCAGAATGTGCGCGTGCGCGCGTGCATTGTGCACCCACTCGTACCCCAATGGCAGTTGGTTTGTCTGTGCAAATTGGTATGGTTGGCATGCTGATCAATTGTCAACCTCGGTGCAGTTGTCACAAGTGCAGATGTTTGGTGCAAAAGACGTATATATCTCGAGCAATGTTTCTTGAGACAGTCCACAGCTTAAAATCTAAGATTAGTTTGGCCATGATTCTTTGAAAGACAAGGTGCCAAGCCGAATTTGAAGTTCTAATGCATCAGTTTTGTGACACGACACGGAACTGGGAAGATCTGAAGTGAAGTGAGACCTGAGCTCTGCATGATTGTTGCTTTGAAATGGAAAAGCTTCAACCAATTCTTCGTCTGTGTTTGACAAACTCCGGGATGCAGTCAGAGAGAAACTGTTGCTGTTGCGAGTACCGTTCTCTTTTTCACCTCCATTGACACAGGAAGGCCCTGAGGATGCACACGAAGAACATCCGGACAAAAAAATCAATTGACGTACGATTCGTCCTGTGTTGCCTCTTGGAGCCCATTTCTCCCTTGTGTGTTCCCATATGCAGACGCATGGCGCTTCCGTGAGATGTTTTGCTCTCACCGCAGAACCGTTGTTACCGCAAAAGCAGCGCAATTTTCGCATGCAGCCTGCCAGCTCCTTTAATGATAGGAGGTTCTGCTCTGAGTTCCTGAGACCTGAGTGGACTCCGAAATCACAAAACAGAAAGCAAGAGCTCGCGTGATGTGTCTGGTTCTCTGTTGATTTGGTCTTGCATGAGATGTTGGTTTCGTCCATGCGTATGATTCTGAATTGCACGAGCTTCTACTCGTATCTCTCCGTGTCTGAGACAGTTTGCTTTCACCAGCCTGTTTCAACGAGTCCAGTGGAACATGCTGGATGTGGTCATCGCTTCCGACCCCACATCTTACGGTTCTTAGCCTTCGAAAAGGGACAGTATGAAAATGAGTTTGGAAGTAAGTTGAGTTTCTGTGGTGAATTCCACTTGTGAGGGTCCGAGCCCCCTTTGTTGGGCCCCTGGGATAGAAACTGGCACTTTTCACGTTGAGCATAACTCTAAAAGAGTCTTATCTGTACACAAACAGGTTGTTCGATGCAATGAGAGCATCTTGATTTGCGTCGAAGAACATGCATGTGTCAACGATAAATTGGCATTGACTGCCCCGCACTTGGCATTGGCACTCGCAACAGGCACAGTTCACCAGCAGGCGTCACTGTCCAGATGGCAACCACAACACGTGCATGAACAGCACGAGATCATGCGCGTCTATTTTTTTGTACTGCCGGATTATCGCACCCTCACCCCAGATGAAAATGGAAAAAAGTACAGTTGTTCAGGTATCACACAAAGAATACCTGTGTCAGGGGAAAAGACAACGCGCACCCCCTTCTTTGATGCCCTGTACTCGTGTTTTGGGGCAAACCAGTGCGCAGTGCATCCACGTGGGGTGAAGACGGTGTTCATTTTCCCTTTGTGCCTTGTTCGTTCTCAGTTGTAATTGAGGTCACACAACAATCCTCTCTCTCTCTCTCTCTCTCTCTCTCTCTCTCTCTCTCTCTGACTCTGTCTCTCGATTGATGGATCGGTCTCGTCGCAAACTTCAAAATATTGTTTGTTTTGTCACAAACTGCAGCATCAAGATTCACTCCGTGTGCATGGTCCCTGCATGTGTGTGGCTCAGGTTACGCAAATAGCCTCGATCCAAATGTGACACAGCTGGGACGCGTGACCTTTCAGAGGAGCCTTCTTGTGCAAGGTTCTTCCACAAAAGCAAGCGATTCTTCCTAGTTTTGGCAAAAAGAAACGTTCTCAGAATCGTGCACTATTTTTTTGTGGAAAAGTTACAAACCAAAATTTCGTGTCCATCAAATCACCACGTCACCTTCCCCATGTCTATAGAGTCCCAGAAAAAGAGTTCACCGTCAAGAAGGAAACAGTCAAAGAATCTCACAAAACTTTCAAAGGAATGCCAATAGAACAGCTCATTATTCAGCCAACTGATCAGAAACACATGCATTTTTCTCCGTTCGCTTTTCTACATCCCACGTCATACACTCAGATACACATTATGAAATCTACACACAAAACTCCCCACAAATGCCCCGATAGATCTACACAGAATGGTTGTGTCAAAATGTCACCAAAAAGAATAAACATAACAGAGAAGCAAAGAAAAACAGCGCTAAGTACAAATCTGTCCCCACAATGTTCCTTTCACATGACACGTCGAGAAGATTCCAAGCAGCGGGCTCTGCCTGGGGCGCAACACCCAGTTCTGTCTCTCTGAGGCTGCCAACACATCGCGTCTCGCATCGGGCCCTCTCAGCCCGATTGGGCAAACGTGCACGGACATGCTGGTTCAGTCATCAAGATCCAGCGTCAATACGTACAATTAAATTCCACTTTTTTCCCACTCAAAAGAAAGCACCAAGACTGTACTTGTGTTTTCTTTCCCCAAACACAGTCATCAGCCAAACAGTAGCTTCAGGCTGATTTGGTACGTGCTAAGCAATTGAGATGCAAACGATTCGAATGGTCAGCCTGATCAAGCAACCTGAGCCCGTCACGAGGCTGGACCTCTGCAGACCGATGCGGTCCCCGCGGCGTCCCTTCCATCACATTTTGGCCAGCTTTGCTTTGGTTTTTGACTGCACAAATACATCGAAATTCGTCAACTTCACCCAAAGGAATGCTTCAAAAACAACACGTGAACAGCATTGTTCCATTCCTTGTAATTACAATGGCTCGGACTTCAAGAATCGAAGGACTCGGAACGAGAAACACTTTATTCTCTCACCCTTTCCTGGTCGCAGCAGTCCCCGCATCTGCTGCTGCCAAGCAAAGAACACGGCACCCACGGAAACCCACAACTGTTCAAAGATTTAGCAGACACAAAGATCTGTGATCTTCAAAACAGTCCAAAAGCGATTCAGAACAAAGATCCTGATCCCATGCACTTCACTGAAATGAAGTTTGGAGAGTGGCCATAAACAAAAGACACAATGAGAGATTTCAATGTGTTGTCAGATGGGGTGAGTCACAGGAAAACAGGCTGAAGGGGGCACAACTGGAATGCTTCCAATTCAGCTTGAAGCTTGCAAAGGGCTGCAGATCCAATCCAAATTGACGAAAAATTTCCCCTTTCTCCAAAACACTGCATGAGGTTGAGTTGGAACTGCGGTGAGACCAGGGAGAAAGTCACAGGAAGCCTGAACTATCAGGTGTCAAACGGCGGCAGAAAGAAAATTGCTTTATAAAGAACCTTTTGCATAAAACTTCAAATAATTTCACAAAAACTACAAAATTGCAAACACAGCTCTCACAAAAATCCTTACTTCATTCCAGCGAACATAGAACTTTGCAGAACACAGACTGACATATTCTACGTCCGTGGAGCGAACTCAGACAACCAGGAAAGTAGGTTGATCTGGGAAACCAGCGTTGCCACAGTAGCTTTGAACTGCTTCCCTTCATATCACCTTCCCGTTGTCTGGGCTGCACAGGGAGTCGAAAATCTGTTATCAGCAAAGCCAGCTTAATTAAGACAATTGCTTCCGTTCATGTATCAACGGGACAACCCCATGAAAACTAAAACCTTCCCGAAATCACAAAGTGAAAATCTGTTCTTCCTCTCGTCTTTCTGTCTTTCAAGACGAAAGAAAGTGTCAGTTTGCCCAAAGTCGCAATGTGAAATTTTGTTCGGAGCGAAATTGCACTGCAGTGATAACCAACATTTCAACTGTCAACGCTTTTCCGGCCGCAAAATACTTTGAAATTGAGTGCTTTGACTCAACACATGCACGCATTGGAGGCTACAAAAACGCAAAACCACAATGCACGTTCAGATTTTGACACCCCACCTTTGGCCAAACCAAAGTCGGACAATACAAAGTGAAAAATGTTCATTTGCGGGTGGATTTCAGAACAAAGATTCCCAATCTCAAGGTCGGTGTGTCCGACTTTGAACGGAAGAAACTTACTTTTGCTGGTGCAAATTGATGAGAAATTGTTGACAAAATTTTCAAGACTCGCACATGCATATCTTGGCAATTTTTTTTGCATCAGGCACTTTTTAAAACCTAGTGAATAATGCCTTCGATGGGTCCTTCAATTGGTTCCTTGGCTGCGATGACGTCAAAGGTCTTGACAAAGGTCTCCGTGTCCTGGGCTCCTGACAGCGCCCTGTACCCGTTCATGTAGAAACATGGAATCTCTGCAAAACACATGACAAAGCTCACGGGTTGGATCGAATCTGGCTTTGACAAGTCGAAAAGTTGTTGGTGCACACAACCCGGTTGGTAAAGTTGAAAACCAGCCTGACCTTGAGAAAAGGTCTTTGTTCATTGTGCCAGAAGTGAGTTGTACACTGAAAACACAGTTCCTGTTGAACCACACAACTCATTTCTCGACCTCAGGTCTCAAGTGTGTGATCACCTTGGATTGTGTCGCTGGATTTGAGTGGACTTTTCCCACTATCCCACTGTTTCCCACTGTTTTCCCACTGTTTCTAACAAGTTTCGTTTGCAGAGAGCGCGGGTTGGATGTGAACAAACGACCGAAGAAGTCGATCGTTGGAGGAATGAGCTGAAAATACTTTTGTGGAAAAGTCAGACACTGAGAACGCCACCTTCCAAGGTGTGCCCTTCATCTAATGTTCACTTGCGTGCGCATCTGTCAATTGGTGAGTAAAGCAACTTTGCCACTCGAGATGCGCCACTATTCCCAGAGCACATCAGGAGCACTTCCCAATGAGTTCAGATCAGGGAAGCTGCTTTCGGGGCTTCTTCTTCAGGGGAGGGAACAAAAAGGAAACAGAGGTCGTTACAATTTTCCTCATTACAGGGGATGACGATGGCACGAAGAGACGAAGCATTGTTGTTCCGAAGGATGGATTGTCCTATGTCCTTGGGCATCGCAGTGCATAGTTCTGCTGTGCATGGTTCTCCGAAAACACACGCTCATTTGATGAAAAGTCATCCACACAGGACAACGTTATGGCCTGCACCCAGCGTGAGCCCAGGTCTACGTACCAGAGGTTCTGTTGTGTGCTGTGGTCAGAAGGGACACAGAGGTATTTTGGAGGAAAAAATTCACCTCCATGCAATCCTGTTAATTGCACGGGAGACAAACCAATCAAACCTTCTCGTCCCACATGCAGCTTGTTCTCTCAAATTCCCACCCAAAAGGACTCTCCCAATTTTCTGCAAACTTACGCAGATCGTTGGGTGAGGAGCTTGAATTTGCTGGAGATGTATTGTGTCTTGTACACGTAAACACGTCTTCCACACAAGGAGTGCTTTTTCCGTCGTTTGCAAAGAACACTGTTGAAATGAAGTTCAACCTAATCATATGTTCTTGCACGTGTACCTCCAAAATGGTTTGTTCATGCCTGGTAATCTAATTCGGTGTGAAAGGACATGAATCAGATGTCTCATGAAAAAGGCCCCCCATTTCCAATTATCGAGATTTCCAAAGGAACAAAAACAGCACTGAAGGGATGAAAGAAGGAACGTTCTACTTGTTTTTGCCGAGGGCAATTCCGAAAAGAAACTTCTGCAAATCATCTGGCGATCAAAAGCGGAATCAGGGACGGCGACTCCCACCCAGATAATTTTCTCCACCTCAAATTGCAAAAATTTGTCCAGTTTTTTCAAAAGCATTCAACCACCCCGTTCAAAGGTCAGATCTCACTCAAGGCTGGGTCGCCCCTCCCCATCCCAATCCTTGGACAGGCGTTCTCTGGCGACACTCACTTTTGACGCCGACGCGCACCCAGTCCTTGGCGCGCTCGTGCACCGTGTCGAGGTACTTCTCGTCCGAGATGACGCGCTTCACCGTCTTCGCGTCGAAACCGATCTCTTTGCCCAGCTTTACGAGCACGTCTCGGTCGATGAAGATTCCGTCAGCAAAGAAAGTCTGAAAACATTTATAACGTGCCTGCACTCATGTGGGTTTCGCTCTCTCTGCACCGATTACAGAACGTTTATACACACATGTATAACATCCACAGATCTCCAGTGGGAAGAAACTGAGAGCAGAAACTGGGAGGTGGCTGGATTTTCGCAACGTTTGCCTGTGCCATGGACGCGATTTCTGCTTTTATTCAAAAGATAACCAAGTGGTTTTGCCCAAGAACATGCAGTTCCTTTGAATATGCTGACTTTTGTCAACACAAACAACAGGACCTCCTTCTCCCAACTGATCTGTTGTTCTCCACGAAAACAAGAGTTGTGCCCCACAGTGAGTGCCTTGGAGACGACTTCAGTTGTCATGGTCCTTTTTCGGACTGGACAGTCTCCACGCAAAAACCTACAAGGGCATCGCAAGAATTCCCAAAGACTTGTACACTATAGCTGGTAATGCACAGTGCATTTGAGGAGAAAATGCTTTCATTCCCTCAACCTAATGTGACCACTCACTACCGCAGCATTTCTGCGTGAGAACTGAAAAAGGTGCAATGCTAACACAATAACCTCAGCCATGGCTACTTCCTTCGCGGAAGAAATGTCCAGGGACCGGATGGTAGATGGTTCATTTCCGCTGAACCGTCGCAAAACCTTTTGAATGGCCGCCACAAAATTAAGATGGTCATAACGCCAGGTCAAGCAGCAGAAGACGCATTTAGGCCTCCGGTTCTGCATGCGTAATCGGATCTGCGAATCGTTTCCATTCCTGCACATTTAACATCGTGGACCGCGGCTTCTCTGGCTCCCGTGGACACAAACTCATCCGGCCTCCGGCGCTGCAACTTCCCGCCGCTGCCAACATGCTTTTTCAACTCGCAATTTGTCAAACTATGCCAAACCTGTCAGACGCATGCAACTCAACTCGCCTGTGATGATCCCGATTGGAACTCTGAAAACATATTTCTGTCACTTGGTAACTTTCAAGACATCGCATCGTCACTGAGGGGCTGTTTGTCGCTGACTCTTCAGCCCTTGTCCTTCACCTTGTAGAGTGCTTCGGACAGGTACCGCTGCTTGCTCTGGTCCACCTCTCGCGCGTACTGCAGCAGCGCGTGCGCCGCCATCGTGTTGGGCACCTTGGTACACTCCTTGAAGTTCATCCCCACGTCTTTGCTCAGTTCTTCCATTCGTTTCTTCCTGTGTGAGGGACAAAGGGAGAATGGTTGCAGAACGGTTTCAAAACAAAAACGGGGTCTGTCTCCGCCGCGGCAACAGAAACCCTCAGAACTGATGTCCGGTCAGGGCATGTCCACGCGCTTGATGCGAGTCGGAAAGGCCCAGACTGTATATGAAGAGGAAAGGCGAGTTCCTCCAAACCAAAATGTTTCTCTGATAAAAATATCATCCACAACAACGACCGATACTTTTGTGACAGTCGCACCCAATCGAAAACGATTCCTTGGGCGCAAGCACAAATACTTTCACACGCGATCAGCTCCGATAATTTCCACAATTTCTGACAGCTTCCGCAAAATTGGCCGAGTTAAGGTTTGTCGAGATGAGGACTTGCAGTTTGTGGGCTTGATTGGTGAGGTGTGACTCACTGAGTGGGCGTCGCTGTCTGCAACCAATCCACTTCCTCCCCGTTCGGGGGAACCTGGGGTCGCAGGAGGAACGGCTCCCAATGTACCTCGAAGTCATATCTGCAAGCACCAAGACTCGGAATCAGCTACGCTCGTAAGAACACGCTCACACACGCAAGCAATCGGGCACGCACACAAACACACACACACACAACACACACACGCACGCACGCACGCATATCGGAGTCCGTTTTGCATCTGCAGTGTGCAACCCTGCCTGTGGACAGGTTGAACAAGAAGCAGCGCCAAAGGCATCTACGGGTGTGAAGTCTCATTGAACCTTGTAAAGGCAGAAAGAAAAGGAATGAAAGAAAGAAAGAGAAATAGAGAAAAGGAGGAGAGAGAAAACTTCTTGGGCAGGGGGGGATACCAGCCATAGGGGGTATTGGCCGCAGGGGAGTGAAAGGGGAGAGGTGAAAGGGGGAGGGGGTGAAAGCGGGTAGGGATGACAAGGGACAACAGGCCCACCTTGCCTGTGGTGCAATACTTCCAGGTGATCCTCCCAAAAGGGACTTCGCACAACCATGCATGCACGGCCACCGTGCATGTTCAAACGCATCCGTGGCCTCTGCCTGTTGCAGCGGTGCTGTCATTCTTCAGGTGCATTGCCCAATCAACACAAAGTATCAAAACGCAACAGAGCGATATGGTCTACTGAAGCTCCTTTTTTGTGCCTCAGCCTGCAGTTGAGGCAGAAACAGCTCCTATTTCTGCACGAAAGAACCATCAGTACAAGACATGCCAAAGTTCTTGCTTCGTATTGGGAGGTTTCGGCCTCCAGAGCGTCCCATCTGCATGTTTGGTCTCTATTCCCCTAAAGTCATGGTGCACAACGTTCTTCAAAAGCACATGTGCTTCAACAAGCTGTCCAGAAATACAAATACAAAGAGAACCCACTTGTCCTGACTGAGCTTCATGGCAGCCTCAAGCTTCCTCTTGCCGGCCCAGCCGTTGGGTCAGATCACGTCCGACAGCAGCAGAATCTTTATCTTCTGTTTGGTCGCCATAACTCCTACAAGACTCTCTTCGTGGAACCTGTGTTATTCCAACAGAATGACACTCGACCCTGGTACTCTGTGATGCCGAATTTTTGTCGCAAAGGTGTGATCACTGCACTTCAGCGACGCCGATTTGAACATCTGCAGCTTCATGCACCTATTCACAGACATGTGCGTTGAAGCTGCAGGCTGGAGCTGTCGAAGCTGCCAGTTCGAGTTTCATTGGGTCTGTTTCCAGCGGCACCGTTGGGGAAACTGACAACGGTGAACAATTTAATTCAGCACAACGCCGAAATTTCATCGGCCCAAAATTGTCAGACCCTCAGAGTCAAGAGACAGCCTGGATGTCCCGAGTTTTCTTCTTGCATGCTTCACTGCAGACAAGCGTGCAGCTTGCACCGGTTCAGATGACACTGAATAGATAGTTTCACTTCTCATGCGTTGTTTTCCAGAGGAACTTGCGGGACAGTTGATGCCCTCCAGTCTTGCAAGCGCAACTTCCGTGTGTGTGACCATGTGCACTGTCATTATGCTCCTTGAAGATGCCCAGAAGGCGAGCTGGATGAGGAGAATCTCAAGCCGTGGGATTTGTTTGATTGCTGCTTGTGTACAAAAACCGAACCATGATCATTCTCCGCCCACTCGATGCAATTTGCGAAGACTTGACTTCTCACTTCCCACGCAAATAGGCGGGCGCAAAGAAATTTTGTTGAATGTTCGGGTACTTTCGAAGTGTTCAAACACTTTCTCGTGGTGCCTCCTCACAGGTCTTGGCATTTGAAAGAAAAGATCCGCATCCGTTGCCATGGTTTTGCAACAAGAGTTTTGTCACCAGCTGAGTCAGTAAAAGCAACTGTTGGCGTTTTTGCTTTGCCCAAAGTAACAAAGCCAATGGCTGCTTTACCCCCTCCCAGCAACAATACCAAGCACAGAGAGAGAGAGAGAGAGAGAGAGAGAGAGAGAGAGAGAGAGAGAGAGAGAGAGAGAGAAAAAAAACAACAGCGATTACGCCAATCCCGCGTTATTTCGGCGAGCTTCCGCACGGATTTCGTTTTGGTAACAGGACCCTCCCCCACCAAAGTGCCTCACTGTTCAGAAACAGACTCAAATCCAGGCGCCGTCAAAGTGCCTGCCTCGCACATTCACACGATAGTGGAAACCATTTAGTGTTGGTGGAGTTCTCGTATATCATGTAACTTTAATCAAGATTTACTAAAATTACAACACAGTTCTATTCCCGTCATACGTCGAACAAAGAACACCTGAGCCGCAGTGATAGGTCAGAAGCCCGCAACATCACAGCTTTGTAAACAGGATCGTCATAGACGCGGCTTCTGCACGCAATGTTCCGACACAGAGAGAAAAGAACACTGATGATGAAACGTCAAGTTGCTGCTGAGGATGAAATATCAGAGCAACCGACATACCGTTTGACATAAAAAATAACTGAGACACAAACCAACATCTTGCACTTGAGGAACTAACCAGTTCCATTCGAAAGCCCAAACCTTAAACATCCGTTGTCCCCCGGCAGGTCTGTGCATGCGGGGTTCAGCAAAAGTTCAGGTGCGTGGTTGAGAATTCGAATTGTCTTGTCACAGACACGCACCTCGTTGGGTTTGAAAGTTTGAAAACTGGTCATTCAGCCCCACGAACAACTTGGCGCGGTGCCTGATAAACTACAAATGAGACGACGCCAAGAAGTCCTTGGAGCTGGTTCAATGTGAAGCCAGAAAGCGAACATGTTGAAACAAAGAAGGTTATCTATCACCTTGAAATCCGCAAACATGTTGAAATGAAGAAGACACGTTGGAAAATTGGAGCCCAGACCTGACGGGTAGTTTTATCATTTTGCATTGGCTGCTCAGAGTTTGCCGTCTCCGGGCATCGCCACTGGCTGCTTCTGCGCAATCATGTCGAACACCTTCACGAACGTGTCCACGTCCTGTGCGCCCGAGAACGCAGCGTGCCCGTTCATGAAGAAATACGGCACACCTGAAAATAAAAGGAAAATGCGCATCCAGTTGCCATCGCGGCACCGTTTTGGTGTCTGTAGAGCGTGGTTGTGTGGAAATTTTCCCCAAACCAATATTTATCTCCCTCTCCCGGAAACAAACTCAAATCGTTAGGCATCTACACGAACACACATGGGGTGACTGCACTGAGCCCGCGACAACGGTTGGCCGCGAGCTTCGCACAGGAAAGCGTACCAGAATCATGACAGCACAGATTTCATCACAGTTGCGTTGTGGAAGTGAAACAATGCACCTGAGACGCCGAGTTCGGACCATTTCTTCGCCTTGGTGAAGACGCGCTGCAGCTTCTCTTTGTCCGTCACGACGCCGCGAATCGTGTCGGCGTCCAGCCCGGCGGCGTCCACGCCGATCTGAACCACGTCCTCCGTTTCCAAGGAAACGCCGTCCGTGAAGAACGCCTACAAAAGGTACACAAATCAAGGCTCAAACCGATGACATGACAAACCATATTTGTCAACAAAAACATTCAAGGGGAATTTTCTTCTCCCAGAAATCTTGTGCTATTTTCAGTTCAAAGTTGTCACACCGAACACACGCCCACACTCACACACGCCCGCACGCACACTCACCCGCACGCCTGCGCTCTTATCAGTTTGTAGCACAAAACTAGTTTCTTCGGATGACAGCCGCAGGCGTACCTCATGAGCACCTGCTGGATTTTTAACTCATTCCTCCCAAGCCCGCTCCCGTCCACAAGAATAACAAGAACCCTTGAACTCCCGTCCCCCCCCAAACCAGTGAAAGAATGGTTGTCCTTCACGTTGCACCAACAGGCGCAAAAAATAGGTTGTGTTGGGGTTTACAAAACCCTTGAAGCTTGGGCCCCACGAAGTCCGCTGGAATCATCCTCCACCTCTCTTCTTTCCTCACAACCACTCCGATCCCTCGTGCCCACCTTGAACAGTGCCTCTTGAACTTCGTTCTGTTTGTTGCCGCCGTCAAGCTCGCGCGTGTACTCCAGCAACACGTGTGCAGCCGGCGTGAACGGCGTCTTGCCCGCTTTACCGGTGAAGTTGATGCCAATGTCCTTCCCGATGTCGCGCAGCCGACGCACCCTGGTAAAGAAAACATTCTCTACAACTTTGCCAGATGAGACTCAAAATAGAAACAAAACATTTTGTTCTCAAAGACGCAGACACAACCCCTGCATCCTGTCGTGAAACATTGATCGTCAACCATTTCATGTTCTCAGACTCTGATGTTGGGCCCTTTTGGACCCCCCCCCCCACCAACCACCACCACCACTGGCCTACCACGCGGCATCAACAACGAGCCCGACAGGCACACTCACACTGGGTTGTTGGGGTCGGGCAGGCTGCGCGGCACACCACCGGGCGGAGTGTTGGGTCGCAGGAGGAAAGGCTCCCATCGGACCTCGAAGTCGTATCTGCAAGAAAATTGCAAAGATTTTGAGACTGCAAAATTGAGCATTGCACAACCAGGGTCAAGAAATCGAACATCGAAGTTTATGAAACCAATTTCCTGTGAGAAAAGCAACCACTTTCGTAACTGTTCACTCTTTCCGGTTCTTTCAATTCAATTGCACGAATATCAGTCAGCGTCCACAAATCAAAGCAGGCACGACCAGGCTGCTCCATTCAGAATCACACTCACTTGTCCTGACTGAGTCCAATGGCAGTCTCCAGTTTCCTCTTGCCGACCCAGCACCAGGGTCATATAATGTCTGACACCACACTAATTTTTATCGTCTGTTTGCCAGACATAATGGAGTTTCTATTTCAATGCACTAATTCAGCTGAATCTCACCAATGCGCCGAATTTTTGCCAGATAATGTTCAACAGTCGCCTCACTGAGAGGTTTGTTTACCTTTGAACCTCGACTGTGGCGACCTCTGATTTCAGGTGAGGGAGCGGTCCTTGCGTTGCAATGTTTTCCAATGGTTTTTCTGCTTCGTGTAAAACCACGCTTGAGTAAAAATTTGCATTCACAGAGACGACCAGAATGCATGATTTATTCACTCAAAACAACAAAGCACCTGGCCAGAAGTTTAGGGCAGCCGGTAGTTGATCTTTTGCAGCAAGAATCCGTTTGACTGCAGAAAACACAGAGCGCACCGCCCAGTTTTCAATCGTCGGAATCAACTTACGCCGACGTTGAACATCAAATCAACATGTGGCCAGTGATATCAGGCGGCATGAATTGACCCTTTTTTTCACACCACTGTCATGCGAGGCCAAATTGATTTGCGTTCAAATTCCAGGCAAGATTCCAAACAACCCGGGCAAAATTGAATGTGTTTCAACACGGAAACCCAATCCCCTCTCTGGTCTCTGTCCACTTGCTGAATGGCATCAAATGTGACTGCACCGGAAGCGTAGAAAACGGGACAGCTGGTCCAAACACTGCTGCTTTCACGGTCTAAGACTTGACCGGAAGTTCCACGTTGTCCTTTGTCGCGACCACTTCAAAGTACTTGACCATCTGCTTGGCATCCAGGGCTCCGGAGAAAGCACTGTACCCGTTCAGGAAAAAGTGAGGTACACCTGGTGAAAACAAGAGACACGGTTGACAGCGTTGGTTAACAGCACACGTTGGAAACTGCAACAACGAATGGACGGGAAACGGAAAGTGCAAACGTCTGATTTTAATCACCCGTGACACCGACAGCAGCCCACTCGTACGCCTTCTTCCGCGCCTTTTTCACGTTATCGGCGTTGGTCACCACATTCTTCACTGTATCGGCGTCAAGCCCAACGGCGTCGGCGGCGAGCTGTGCCAGCACCGCCGGTGTGTCGGGACAGACACCGGAAGTGAACAGGCTCTACAAGATGCACATGAAGAAATGTTTTAATTTTGGCAAGCATTTGCTGCTTCCGCCAAGTGGCTTCGCAGTCTCATTCAACCGACCGTGTGGGTTTCAACGACACCCGACAAAACAATAGTGCAACACAATTCACCGAACACTCACCTTGAACAAGGCCTCCTTGAGCAGGTTCTGTTTCTCCCATCCGTGCTGCTCCCTGGTATACTCTAGCAGGGCGTGCGCAATTGCAGTGTACGGCATCCGGTCGAACTTCATCGTAAACTCTGTCCCGATCCCCTCACCAACCTGCACCAACCTCTGCACCCTGAACAAAGCACACGTGTCCGCATCAAAACGGTGGCTTCAAATCAGCTTGTGAATAAAATTCAACTGAAAAAAATGGAGGGTTGACACATTGAAATGCACTGCGCAAATCGAAGCGGTGTGTGCGCTCACACTCACAGAGAACCAACCAGAATCTCACTCGAAACCAGCAAGAAAAATCGACTGACTCACCAAGACTGATTCAACCCAAACATGGCTTCCTTGGGCGACCCCTCCGGAGGCACATGTGGTCGGATGAGGAAAGGCTCCCACTCGACCTCAAAGTCGTACCTGGAAAGAACATGAGCACTTGACAGTGAAGACAAACGCTTGGCCAGAGTGTCAGCCACCTTGCACAACTGAACTCCAAGGCAAACACCAACCAACTCTTTTCACGAAGGCATTGTGTGCTGTGCATACGTTTGTGCGGTTGTGTCCTTTCAGATTCTGGGTGCTTGCATGTGGCGCGTGCGACGTGTGTGTGTGTGTGTGTGTGTGTGTGTGTGTGTTGTGGAGTGACATGGGTGTACTCACCTAAGAATCCTGTGCCAGGCGCCAGACCAACCGGTTAAAAATGTTATGGGGCAGCGGCCCCAGGCTGAAGTACGCAACCACGGCTT
>JAAUXT010133382.1_pt1 | contig 21053 bp, 24 predicted proteins | sample 7278171 | NCBI WGS metagenome assembly JAAUXT01 (sample SAMN14350112, study PRJNA611818) | marine sediment metagenome | isolation source: surface marine sediment (1.8m) | place: French Polynesia: Moorea | collected 2018-08 | reverse complement strand
CTGCAAGAAATAAGATCTCATGGTATGATATTTGGCTGTGCCCTGCAAATGGTGTAAATGATTTCATTTGCAGTCATATGTTCAAATACATAACCTGAGAAATACCTGCACACAGAACTTGGATATTTGGATTGATAGATATTTGAAAATCACTCAATCCAGATAACTAAACACTACGATGAATGTGTCGGTATCAGTGCGTGAGTCGTGTCTGAGACGCATTATCTGAAGAATCGAGAAATTTTGTGACAGATTTCTTTTGGATTCCATTGATTCCGTTTTCTCATTGGCTGCTGATACGTGTCAGTTTCTACTGATTCAGTTCTTCCTTTGGTGCAGGTGGAGACGGACGAAGTGAAGTTGGTGCAACACGCCATCAACAAGTACCGTCTGGAGAGCCACAGCCTCGAACTGAAGGCGACCAGCGTCTACAAGAGGGAGGGCTGCCTCACCACCGAAGAGATGTGAGTATTCAGATGGTTTCTGTCTGAAGATTGAAGCTGTCTTGAGATTCTTTTTCAGCTGGCACTGAGTGCCGGATTCACAGCAGACGTGTGGCGGATTGCGTTTGTGCAGATCTGTTGTTTCACGTTGCTTCTTGTGTCCCGGAGAACACTGAGTGTCTGTAAACTTGTGTCATCTCGACCCACCTGCAATAAAGGAAACGTCCTCATTGGTTCGCAGAGACGAGATCGACGCGCTGCTGACGCTGCGGGAGCGGATAGCGCAGGAGCTGCGCGAGACGGAGGCGCTGCTGTCCGCCAGACTCGACGCCATCCTCGCGGACAAGCAGCGCCAGCGCGGCGACGTCACCTTCAACGATGGGCTTCATGGCAACGGCGTCATCGACAATGTGAGTGCAAGCGTTGGGCTTGGGCTTGAGTTCTTTCCCGGTCAAAATAAAAACGAAGGGGGCTGAAGATCTGTGGGTGTCAAAGAAATTTCTCGTGCGCTTTCTATGTCAGATGAATTGACTCCTTTTGTAGATGGTAGATCTGCTGAAGGAGCAAATTTACCACGGCAACATGATCAGCTCCGTAGCAACCCCTGACGTGAGTGGCACCCAGATTGACGAGGGCTTGCAGAACTGCGCCGTCACCCTGACAACCAACATGGAGTCACAGGACGCCATCATGACACAGCTGTCATTGCTGCAGAAACAACTTGCGTCACAACATCAGAAACAGTCACAACAGCTGAACTACTCCCTGAGTGAGGTGAGGAAGCGTTCTGTTCTGTGCCGGTCAAAAAACATTGCCAGGCTGACGTCCCCTTTTCTCATACATGTGCAACAACCACAACAGCAGAGATTGGCGGGCAGCTGTTGTTACTGGCACGCAGCTTTGCTCAAACTTTTCCGACGGTTTCAGCCGCTGTACACGACATACTCTCAGAACGTAACGATGCGATACGGCGACGTGACCGTGTCGCTCACCGTAAGTGGGCGCCAACGCTGGCGTCAGGGTGTGGCTTCCGGTTTCAGGGTTTCCACATTGTCCAAAACTCCCAAACTGTTCGTTTCTGTGATTCAGGTTTTTGATTCGGAACTGCTGTTGACTCGTTCAGGAACCTGTGCTCCCTTGCTTTTGCAGTTTCTTCCTTTCTTTGATCTGTTCAGGGGCGGGAGAATATAGTTTGGCAACAACGTTGCTTTTGGCACGATCGAGTCCAGTCTTTGTCAGTCAATGTGCGTTCATGCTTTCGTGGACACCCCATTCGAGACCCCCTGAGAAACAAAAAATGTTTTTGTGGACCGAAATATTTTCGGCTGTTTTCACCCGCTGTTCTTGTCTGATTTTGCTTGAACACTGTTTCCATCTCATTGCGAGTGTTGGAGTCTGTGTTGATGTGTTGGGGTCTGTAGACTCGTATCTGATTGAATCCAGTCTGCAAGGTACACCCAGCCGACAACTTGTTGCCCAAACGGTCATCTGAGAGGACTTTTCGCAGCGTGGTCGTCATTGTCATTCCGAGTCATGTGAGAATCTGCTTGTGTTGACAGCTTCGCACGACGCTGCTGACGGAACTGCGGGAGAGTATCCACTCAGAGACTCAGCCACTGCGGGACAGTGTCAAGGTAGAGTTCATCTCTCAGCCTGGTGGGACCGGAGTCCGCTTGGTTCCCACGGTGAACCAAGGAGGGCAAAGGTAGTACGCAACCGGAAATTTTCACAAGTCGAACCAATGAAGATGAAAATGGAAAGCCGTCCCGTAAAACTGTTGACAACTCAACTGTGTGATCCACCGAAAGTGTTGTGGTCTCATCTTATTGCATTTTTGTGTCAAGTTTTGCCAGCGTGCCGACGCAAATGCCTGACTCTTGAAATTGGACAAACTGTTGGTTCAAACTTTTAATCGAAATTAATTTCAACATCACACCAGATTTCTGAGCCTCTCGGTCAGCCAGCACCAGAAGTGGCCACTGCGCACGAGCAGAATCAACAGAGCGAGCGCAGGTCACACGACAGCAACGGACACGGAGCTCCCGGTGCGTCACGTGAGCGGAACCCGCTGGTCCGAGACGACAGTGGAGTCGAGACGGCGGAGCCGAGCTTGGAGGGAGAGGTCAACGGTCAGGGAAGGTCCCGGTCTCCCGCAAACAGGTCAGCAGGTGCAAAGGAATCCCGAGCACAAAAACAAGTCAAGGACGACGGGGTCTTGGAAGTAAACGTGATTCCAGTGGAGGCGTCCAGGTTTCCTCGACGTTCCAACACGAACAAAATATTCGAGGGACCAACGTTGGAACCTGACAACAAAGTGAAGTCCCGAAAATCGGATCACGATAGTGAGCAGGGAGAACACGAATCGAGCTGTTGATAAAACAGCATTTTCACCTTGTGATGTTTTCATCTCCACGATTTGAACAGATACGTCGTCTTTGTCAAATCCTGACGAGATGCGCACATATTGGCAACATGCAGAATGGGGTTCTCGTGTTGGCGCTTCCATGTATGCCACATTTTTGACGACCAATGCTATGGGATCATTCCGCAGTCACAATTTAGTCACGTTCGACTGTGCACAAGTCACATTGTAACTGTCTCGTTCATTTCTTGTATTGCATGTAGTTTTGTTTTCCATAGAGAATTCTCTTGCTACATTCGCTCAGAGGCAAAAAAGAACCTTCCGTTGATCATTCCCTCACGTGCCGATTTGAGATGAGCAGGATAGTGCCACAGACCTCGAATCTTCCGGTGTCACGTGTCCAGTGTGACGATTTGCTTCTGTCGCCTGTATTGTTCGCGCATTTGCACAAAAAGAAATCTCCCGGTGGCGATTCTGTGATGTGGTCTCGTACTTCAGTAAAACGGGTTGACGCGTTGGACAAACTGCACATTGTGAAATAAAATTCTTGAAATTTACTACGACTGGTGTGTTCATTTATTTGACAGACTCAAGTGAAAAACTATACAAAAATTCAGAAGCGCCGCAAAAGACCAACACAGAATCACAAAACATGCGAACTTGTACACCACAAACACTGCAAATGCAAACTTTACAACACCAATATTTCAGCAACAAGCTGCACGAGATGTTTGGTCTGCTGGAAAATATCTTTGCCATGTCGACACATCACAAGCAAATACGTTTTCACTCTTCTCAAATAGAAACTTGGGACAACATCCGGTGCTCGGAACCTTTTCTCGTGAACATAAAGCATGTCGCGTCAGCTGAGACGTGGACTTTGTTTTTCTCTTTGGGATTTCGGTGCGTGAAATGGTCACAACAAGCACAAAAAGAAACATTCTGTCAAGCTGTGCCACCTCATGGCGTGCACATTGTTGCAATCACAGTACATTGGACGGGTTTTTGTCACACCAAAGGTGCAGTGCCTTTCCTCCGCTCTTCCTTTGTTCAAGTGAAAAAAACAAAGATATGATTCTGTGCAGTCAATGTTGTGGAAGCATACGCGTTGGACTTGGCGACGAGATACAACTGAATGTTGGGCAGTGTTTTTCTCTTTTGTCACAGTCAATTCTTCGGACGGGTGTCTGCATTCGTAAACCTGCAAAATGTCTTCGCCCTCTCAGGGACAATATATTTTGACGAATAAAATCTGTGGACAGAACGGCTCTTTCCAGCAGCGCCGCAACTCGGCGCATCTCGCCTCACGTGATGAAGCCCGTCAGTCGGAGGATTTCCGCCGCCAGCGTCGTGACTGCGACGTCAGCGTGAGAACTGCAACACGAGAGAACGAAATTAGATGAAGTTTTGGCGCGACATTCTCATGCGAGCATTTGGTATCAGTCCGGAGTCATTTGAAGACTAGATGTGAGGGGCGCACCTGGCCGTGTGACACAGAGACTGGATGGTGTCGGCGAGCCCCGCCCCGTGAAGCCGCATCATGTCGCAGTGAACCTTCTCTGTGCTCAACTGCAACATCAACACACGGACTCTGAGAACAGCAAATGTTTTAGAGCTTCAGGCAGAAACAGCAAGGGTGAAGCCCATGTTGGGTTCCATTGTCCGGCTGTGGCAAAACGTTTTGCGTTGTGAGCCAACTCTCCCATTACCTGTGAGAACATGCATGCGAACACAAAAATACCACATTGGATTGAGCTCAGCGTCAGTTACTCACCAGTCGCTTGATGATCCTAAGAAGAATCTTCTGTTTCTTGGCGTCGGCCTGTTTCAACGCCAAGCTGTAGCACTCCTGAAAACGACGTTTCTCTCTGAGTTTCTCCCAGTACCAAGGAGGTTTCAAACACTCCAGGACGCCGTGTGCCGAATCTCCTGCACGCGAGGTCAAAAGCCGTGTGGTGTTCACATGACACGTTGCGAAATGAAAGCCTCACTCTCACACCACTGGCCTGATCGTGCTTACCCTGTTTGCCCACCCTGTGTACGCGGTGTGTGCGCGTATGTCAGTGCTCACCATGTTTTCCTGCGCCATGGCGTGGTTGTGTTCGCCACCGAATAGCTGGACGAGCAGCGACTGACACTTGAGTGCCAGATCGGCAATATCACTGTCTTCGTGGATCAACTGAAACAGGCAAACAACGAAAATCGACGAATCCGTTTCGCATGGAAAAAACATCGGCATGGTGTGTCTTTCGTGCACCAAGAACCAATGCAAACCAGCCCAAACGAAGCTAGTCCCCAGGAGAGGGGTGAGTGGGAGCTGCTTGCCCCCTCAAATCCACCAGAGCATGTGGTACACACCGTTAGTCGCACCAGCGCTCTCTTCAACAGATGACATCGCTTTCACGCGCACTCATCGTTACTTACCAGCTGAGTGATGAGGCTCATGTCGTCGGTGAAGGCTTTGTTGGCGAGCAGTAGCTGCTCCGCCCCCTCCGCCTCCCGGGACGTGTTGTCGCCGCCGCCGCGCTTCGTCTGAAGCAACAACAACAAGTTCGTTCCCTTTGCGTCATGAGTCATGAATGCACGAATTCAGTACGGACAATTGGCAACGTTACGTTCTGTACTTTGATGTTCAATGTTGCTTTCCACCCACTCAAGTTTTCCACTTCCGCACAGCAAAAACATTTCATCTGCCTGCAAGCACACAACCGGTTGAGGAAACCCCTCCCCAACCCCGTCCGGGTCGCCGCACTCACCTGCAGCGCTTTGCGCACCACGTCAGACACGTGTTTGAGGACGGAGTGCAGCGTCTCGAGCAGCGTCAGCAACATGTTCATCGGGCCCTTCATGTCGGCGTTCTCCTCGCTGTTCATACAGATCCCCGCCACGTCCCCGAACAGCGTCGCCAGCGTCTCCACCAACCCTGCAAGATGCGCCAGAGTCATCAGTAATCACCGAATCTCCCCTCGATCAATTATAATCAACATCAGTCCAAATTCCTGAGCCTTTGAGGGCACACACCATTGTCGTAGAGTTCGCGCATGTTGGTTTCCTTGCGCGATGTGAGGACGCTCAGAATGCCTGCGACGTGCTGCATGGTGGTGCTCACAGGGTTCGAGCGGTGATCCTGGAAATGAGGCGAGGGATATCTTGTCCGTGGCTGACTTGTGGAGAGTCTCAAGGTTGGACCAAACAAGATCGACAGAACAAACAATCGTCCTTCAACTTGTGACCTAAAACCATTGGTTTGTGGGGGGAAGTGCTGCACTTACCGCCAGAACTTGGAAGAGGACGGGGATCAAACCGAGTTTCTCAAATTGCCTACAAAAGACACACAATAAACAAGACAACTTCGTGAAGAAAGGGAGCAAATGCTAAGAAATTTACACCAGTTCACTGGATTGCACGCACTTGATGAAGCTCGAGTTTTGCTCGAGCAGCGCGAGCAGCAGCTTCAGTCCGTACGACGGCAGCGGGTCCTGCTCCAGCAGCAGCTGCTCGTACCTGCAGAACACAGGAACATTTACGGCGCTGGTACCGGCTGTGACGAAACGCAAAAGACGTTCAACGAATCTCACCGTTTCAGAATGAGTAAGGCCAGAAGCAGACTCAAGCCGGATTTTTTGGTTTTTACCAAACGCACTTTCGCCACGGCCTGGATACACCCTCCTGTCCTTTCTGACAAAAATGTTATCCAGCAGGTTTTGGCTTGACGTACTGTGGGAGGAGCGCCTCGGCGATGATGTGCTGCAGCTTCTGAGACTCAGCCCTGTGTCTGTTGGCATCGAACTGCGCCTCGTCCAGGAACACGACCGCCATCTCGGAGAAGAGACGCAGCGCGTGTGCGCGCACCTCGCCTGCAAAATAACGTGATCAGATGCAATCCACGAATACGGTCATGTGCGCACGCTTTTGATCCACAAATTGTCCAGAAAAGCAGCACATGTTTTCACCCGCTTGAGCAGTTTAACTTGAAGCCCAAACGAAGAAACCCGATGGCCAAACACTTTCATGTTCATCAAAAGACTGAATGCACTTTTCAAAAGCCTCACCCTGTCCTCCAGACACGAGCGCAGCGAGAGCGCGCAGCAGCAGATCGATCACCAGCGCGCAGTGGTCCAGCATGATGGCCGGGTGCTGAGCAATCGCCTCCACCAGCGCGAACACTGTGTTCTCGAACTCCTCGACCCCGCCCGGCCCTGCGACAACAACACTCAGCGATTGTAGTTTCGCCTTGTAACATGTAGTTCTGAAAGCTGACGTGGGAGGCAGGTAGGTCCCTGTGGCAATCGAGACATGACGAAAGAGATCATATTTTGGAACATCCAAGGAAAATCTCAAAATAGACAAGCGGCTGATACCTATGAGTTTGGCTTCACGTTTGAAGCAAATCCCAAGCAGCACAGTGGGGAAAACAAGAGAAAGGTTAGCACCAATACGCAAGGAGCATTGGATCGAAAAGGATTTTTCATTCTACGATTCTACCAGCGGTTCTTGAATTTTGTTGACAACCGGAGAAAACAGTTTGGGGTCAAAGTCCGTTGGATCGAATGAAGGACATTCGGAAGCACCGGGGTGTCAAGAAGTTCTGAGGAACTGAAAAGCACAAAGAAGGCTTTGCAAAGCATTCTGCGTCAATCGCAAGTTTCAGACGCCCCAAATGATCACACGCAGCCCACCTGTGGCGCCCTGGATCTGGACGGACCCGGAGTCGACTGACTTGACGTGCTGAAGGAAGGAGCCCAGGTCCTGTAGAAACTGCTCGCTCACCACGCGAGGCCGGAACACCTGCATTGACGGCCAGCCATGTTAAAACGCGCACAACACAGAGGAGGCAGATGAGCGTCTTCACTGCTTTTCGGCGAACGACAAACTTCCAGGTACAGCAAAAATCTGAACTGGTTGGGTGCACTTACTCAGGCTGTGAATCTTGCAGCGACAAAGACTTTGAACAGAAACGAACATACAGGGCTCGACGCGAAGTGCAGCAGGACGGGCAGCAACGGCAACACGAGCTTCAACTGTTTAATCTGCACTGTCGACGGGTGTTTCCGCCCCGACACTGCTTCCAGTGCGGACAAGATGTCTCCTGCGAAGTAAAGAAACAAACAAGTACATTGAGTTTGTGGTGTAAGAGAAGGGCCGCAAGTCGCGCACTTTCGCTTCTGGAGTTCGAATGTGAATGAAATATCAGCTGGAACCAAAGAGTGGTTTCCAATCTTTCTCTCAGCTGAGAAACATTGGGTCGGTCTTTTTGGAACTGACATCAGAACAAACACGGCTCTTCTGATTTGACTCACTCGAGATGACAGGGACGGCATTCGTGAGGTTGACGACGAGAAGGTCGAGGCAGCGGCTGATGTACTCCATGTGCTGCGCGTCCGACGACTTGGATAGCGTCTGTTTGCGCGTATCGCGCTCAATGTACATCACCAACCTGTGAGGGGACACACAAGGAAATGAGTCCGCAGACGAACCAGGAGTTGTAGTTGTCATCTCAACGACCCTCACACTGTTCTCCTCAAGCCGTGCTGACACGTACCTGGACTGACAGCAGAGCAGCAGCATGTCGTGGCTGTTCTTTACGATTTCCAACACGACGAGGAAAGCTTTTCCCCGAACAACGGGCGACGTGCTCTCCAGGAGCTTCATCACCGCCAGAACAAAATCCTGCAAACGACGTCACCACATAAGAACACGATCAGCATCATGAAACCTGATTCAGCAAGTCCAATGTTTCAGGAGGACGCGTCCAAAACTGATCAGATGGTCATGCTGACCTCTTGACTTATTCTTGACTGTGGGAATTCAAGAGAAGTCGACAGAAATCAGAGCATGACCATCCGAGCATTTTAGGATACGTCCTCGTACCGTGTGCTTCACTACAGGAACACCCTGGTCAAAGAAGTCCACAACAACACACACACTCCCACAGGTATCTCGGGGGTGAGGAGAGGTGCAGCTGGAGACCAATCCACCAATCCATCAGGCAATCCACCAATGTCCAATCGGGTCTCACACCTCCACCAATCCTCAATCTGCTTGCGACTCACCTTATTTTCCAGCAGGCGCGAAAGCCTGGCATCGGAGGTGACTAGAGAGGCGAAGGCGGTGACGACGGCCTGCTGTGTGCGTGAGATGGGCAGCGCCATGGTGGCGAGCATGCGCGTGAGCCCCACCTTCTCGATCACGCTCTGGAACACGCCCACCGAGTTCTTCGTCAGCCGCACCAAGGCCTGGAGAAGTGGATAAAATGTGGCGAATCAAGATGCAGCTTGAGTTTCCACCTTGGCGCTTCAAGCTGAGAAACCAAACAGGAATGTCCACAGGAGGACGCAGAAACACAACGCATACAGAACACAACAGAAAGTTTCTCACAGAAAGAGCCGTGATCCTCAGCGCGTCGCCCGTCGCGTGTGAAAACACGTACCACAGCAACAGTCCGATCTCATTCGTTGCAAACTTCTGCAATTCAATCCAAACATGACGACTGTGACCATCATTTGTCTATTTCTGCATTTCTCGTTCATCTCCGTAAAGCTTGTTCAACAAAGCAATCGGCACCTGCGCGTGCGATGAGGAAGTGGTTGCGACGTTTTCTATCACTTTCGCAGCGTAATGGTTTAACACTGGCTCCTCCTACAAAAGACATCAACACATTTTTTCCCCAAAACACGCATACTGTGGCACACTTCGGTGAACAAAGCAACAAACGTGATCAGATTCGATGCAGTGGTTGATGAGATCCACTCACCCCTTCCCTGAGGCATCTGACAATCAGCGTGTACGTCATCTGATTCACGCTCCAATTCTCCGCACAACTGCCCCTTCGTTCCTCCTGCAGTATTGTTGGAAGATGTTGAAGACACTGGCTTGAGGGAAACTCGCGAATGTTTTCCAGTTCGCAGATGTCCAACATCTCGCTTCAGTCGTTTCTGGCTTTTCTGCACGTTGTTTTTCTGAAGTTTCTCCGCACGGTGCACAAACAGCTTCCTTCTGATTGCGTTTGTCCATAAAGAAACCGTACCTGAGACGCAATGTAGTGCAGCACTTCACCAAGTGTCGGAACAATCGCCAGTTTCAATTTGGCGTTGCGGAAGTTATCCCGAAGTAATTCAGTGAGAACACTGACAACCTGTGAAAAAATGCAGTAGTGGAAATGACTCAAGTGTCCCATTTCAGAGACGTTTGTCCTTGGCATGTTTCTGTTCAGGGGATGTATTTTTACCTCCACCATGTTGACGGATTCGTCGAGGTCCGTCGCGTTGAAGCAGATCAAACCCATAACCCGCAGTAGGCGCGATCGTCTGCAATGTTCGGTATGTTCTCACTCAAGCGTTGTCGAACTCAAATCCTTCACGATTTGTTGCCAACACCTCACCCTTCACTATCAAGTTTTACCCTGACACGACCATCATCAATGCTGCAACGGATTCATGTGTTTGATGAAATGTACTCTGCTTCGATCGATGTGTCAGCACACATACTGACAACAGGTGTACACATCCAGAACACGTACACGTCGATGTGTTGCGCATCTCTGGCTTGCTTCGCGAGGGCGTTGAGCACGTGCAGTCGCACCAGCTCGTTACACACGCCGGAGCTGCTCGCCAGGTTCGCTGTGTAGTTCAGCAGGTGCAGCTTCTTTTGAGATGGGGGACCTGTGATGGCAAGACCGGCCTTCAACAGTTACAAACAGCAATCGACTGGAAGCGGATGATTTGTCACAAAGTGTCTCGAACACCGTGGTTGCTAATGCTCGCTGAAGATAATCACATCCACTCATCCACTCCCCAAGGCACCTTGTAATTAGCGTGTAAACCCTGAACAACTCGGAAGAAGTTGACAGCAACAAGCTTGTCTCAAGTCGTGAGGGTTTGTACCTTTCTCCGCCGCGTTGAGCGACTCGGCGAGCGCGGCCACGTGTTTGTCGCGGTCCTTGGCGCTCAGCTGCGCAAGCTTCTCGCTCGTCAACGCTGGCAACGGGAGACTCTTGGCGTCGTAGCGCAACGAACCCGGCTTCTGGATCTGTGCAAGACAACCACTATGTGTGCGGATAGAATGTTTCTCTGGACAGTCAGGAGGAAGACGACCTCATTTGCGTCACATTCAACAAAACCACACAAGGCAGTTTGGTCGTTGTCGAACCTTGGGGTTGTCCACGATGGGGGAGACAACGAAGTCGGAGCTGTGGAAGATCAGTTCGGCCGCCTCTTCCCTGTGCGCCACTCTGTCGGCCCGATTATGAGCGGACTGGGCCGATCGCGGGGTGGGGCGCGCCGTGCCGCCGCCGCCCCGCGCCGTGTGTCCCCCGCCGCCATGCAGCGCCGCCCGTGCGTCCAGCGGGGACTGAGCGAGCTCGTCGGGGACGGGAGTCTGGGCCGTGAACGGACGCGAACTGCAAGCGCGAATCCAAACACTTGATTGCACCGACATATTTGAGATGACAGCCGGTAGAATGTCTCCTTCATCAAAGTCAATCCGTTGTGGTCCGAGCCTCGTTTTAACGTTGTCTGTTTACGAGTAAAATTGACTTGAGTTCACATACCCCAACGTAAATGCAACATTCGTGTCATCATTTCGAGGACGCAGACTTTCATTGCCGAACTGAGTGGGATCCATTGTGTCTTCTTCATTTGAAGGCCGGTCTGTTTCTGCAACAAATGAAACAATGACAATCAAACGTTTTTACAGGAAGCTTGTGTATCTCAGACTAAGAAAACTCAAAACAGGGGTGGGGGGACAAAAAGCAGTGTGTGCACTGAGTACCCACCAACATCAAGATGATGCACTTGACCCAGCACAGAGTTGGTGTTGAGTGTCTCGCTCTGTGTACTCGCGCGCACCGTACTCAATACGCTCTGGCGGATACTCTGCCTCAGAGTGTTGATCTCCTCCGGGGGATTCTCGAGCTCCACCGCCAGCGACGACAGCGCGCCCTCCCAGAACGGGTGCGTCACCAGGTCCTGCCACCCCAACCTGAACAGCGACAGTTTGTCTTCAGCCAGCAGTTACAGCCGCAATTGTTGCAGCGTCAAGTAAATCACACAGAGGGTCACGCGTGAAGCTCATGTCTGCTGGCAGCTCCACACAGACCTTTCAAGCGGGTGTTTTTTCAGCAGCCCTTGCACGAGGTTGAGGAAGGTCGGCGACGCCTGCGCCTTGACGCGCGTCCCCTTCACACGCAGAGCCGGCGTCTCCTGCGTCGCGATCTTCTCGCGCAGGTCCTGCTCCGTCTCCGCCAGAAACGGCGGGTGACCTTCGCAGAACATTCACGACATTGATGACTGGTGATGAGTCCGACAGTGGTCCTTTTTGATTTGTCGAAAGGAAATTGCGCATCTGGTGTGCCGTTTACAAACAACAAAGACAGGAGACGCTTTTGTGCTTGTCTTACCTGTGAACATGTGAAAGAACAAACAGCCCAGAGACCAGAGATCTGAAGCCATCACGTATTCTCCGGTCCGAACCACTTCGGGAGCCATGTACGTCAAGGAACCTGAGCAGAAGTACCAAACGTGACACTCACGCGCCAAATTCACAACGTTACCATATTTCGTTCTGAGTTCTGCTTAAGGTGGACGCCGGCAACTGAACTTCTTCATGGACACAGACAATGAAACCAACAACGCCTATTATGCACTTGTCGAAGATCAACTCGCGCACAGCAGTTTCAACAGTTACATCAAGGCAGCAGAGTGGAGAGAGAGAGAGAGAGAGAGAGAGAGAGAGAGAGACACACAGACAGACAGACAGAGACAGAGCATCAGAGAGAGAGAGAGAGCATGAGAGAGAGAGAGAGAGAGCATGAGAGAGAGAGAGAGAGAGAGAGAGAGAGAGAGTCCCCACGTACCCATTGTGTTGTTGTGCGGATTCTCCTCCGGGTGGCGCCACTCGTCGCCTGCCATGTCGTTAAACTGCTGGAAGAGCTCGGCGAGGTTCTCTCCCTCCACTCGACTCAAACCAAAACCGGAGAACTTGAGCACTCCAGGTCCGTCCAGCAACAACTACAAACACAGGCAAACACTCTCACGCTGTTTCGTATCACAACAAAAGTGGAGAGTGATGCAAGGCTTCCCGACTGGCTTGGCAACTTTTTATTTCCAGTCAAGACAACGAGAAGTTCTTGCGTTTGGCTGAGACGATGACAAACAAATTCCTGGAAATCTTCTCGCGTGGTTTGCGAACCTTGGAGGGCCTGATGTCGCTGAAGACGATGCCCAGCGAGTGGATGTGATGCAGCCCTTTGATGATGTCGGCGCCAAAGCGCTGGATACAGCTTTCAGGGAGATGATCATCCTGCGCGATCACTGTCTCAAGGTTCCCGCCTGCAAGGAGCAGCCGATTAGTGTCTTGAAACAAGATTTCTTCTTGACATCTTCTGTGTGGGCTATTTCCCTCCAAAATTTGAAGGCAGAACCGGACAGTTTGCAGCACCTGTGCACAGCTCGACCACAAGCCACAGATGATTGCTCGTCTCATACCACTCGTGAAAACGAACAATGTTCTCGTGGGACACTTCGTGAGTCAGACGAACCTGTACGAGAAAAGCGCACGCGAACTCAGTAGTGCACAATAAAACTGACAGAAATCGATGCAATAGAACACTTTCACACACACACACACACACACACACACACACACACACACATTTACCAAATTGGTAATTTGTGCTCTTTTTTTCTTGTCGATGCAATGAATTGCAACGAAATTGATAGTCCCCTTTCTTCTGCCTTTGTAGACGGTCGCACTTTCTCCCTGCAAACAGATACTTCACTCTTCGTTTCTACACCACCCAAGGTAGCTCTAGACTCCAGGTGGAACTGACCAATGAACCCTCACTTGTCTTGAAACATGTGTCACCGGGAATAACCAGGAAAGACTACCTTGCCAACCTCCTCGTACAACACGAAGTTTTCCATTGTGCGTCTGGAATAATTCTTCCATCACTCATTCAGGGCAGTCGCGTTGACATCTTCAATCTGGGAATGCTGACACCGAGACTGCCTGCAACAATCAAATCGAAAGGAAGATTCGCAAAAAGGTTTCGAGCATCGCAGCGAATATTGACAGACATTGCAGACGAGGATAATTTTGAAAGGCAACAGGATTGACAGAAACTGACAAAAGTCTTGTGATCTGTCAAAATATTTACAGCATCAAACATTCGGCTCTGCAGGTCCAGGCTCATTCGAAGACGGGCGATAATGCAACGATCCAATGAATTTACGCCGCTTTCTCACTCAACACTGAACCGTGTCAGGTTGTTAAGTGAACTCAATAGTCTTTACCACTCGTGTTTGTTAAATTTGTACTTATCCTGTGAAAAACGTGCACAACAATGGTCAAATTATAGGATAAAAGTGTTGCAGCTCAAAATTTCCCACCTCGTTGACAAGTATGCATTTGGAAGCCAGTCTCTGATTGGTCGCCGCGAACAGCAGCGAATCAGGAGCGACGTTTTAAACGGGATGGTTGTCACAATATTTTATGCACCCGAAGACATGGACCTTTTCTGCGTGGTATAATCAGGAATATTTTGGTCCGGAGGGAAGAATTTCAAAGAAAAGCTCACGCACCATCGAGGACACCGAAGGAACTTCATCGATTGAGGTATTGTCACAATTTCCTGTCGTGATGCGACACCGTTGGTTGGGGCCAACGTGTGTGGGTCGTGGTGGCCGTTGAAGCCAAAATTCTAGATCTCGACCGACTGAGTCACCTGGATAACGGAGATCCAGGTCTTCACCTTGTGTCTGGGCAGTTCTAGAACATACAGTCTTTATGTGGGCATCCTCACTCATCTTACCCATTCGTGTTGACGAATGGTGGCACCAACGTCTCGTGGAGATGAGAAACACTGTTGGGGTTTCTGCTTGGATCAACACACATTGATTCATTTCTCACTTGTAGGTTTCGTCTTGCAGCTCCCGTCGTTTCATTCACCAGAGTGACAACAAACAAATCGATTGTCGAATCGGTGTAAACAGGGGTCAAGTGCTTTTGGAACCTGTGTGACATGCACTTGAACCGGCTTTGTGCAATCGGCCAAAGTATCGTTGCACGTGCAAATTTCATTGTTCTCCACGCTCAACATCGAGGACTTTCATCAGTCACGTCCACTCCTTTTCCGATGTCCCCCAATTGCCAGTTGGTGACACAGCTACCATTGGTCAATTGTCATCAGTTGGCTTTCATTAGGTTGTTGCTAAAATTCGCTGTTGTCATGGACTGCGTACGGATCCAATGATCCAGAAGTCTGGGCTGTGCCTCAAATGTGAACTGGATGCAACTGTTGCGTCGGCCCTCGCTTGTCACGTTTGTTGAACGGACGAGTCACAGCAGGTCCTTGCTTTTCTTGCGACTGAAGAGGAAGAGAAAGATCTTTGTGTGAAGAACACTTGTTCATTTGGCACAGAAGAGCTCGTTGATTGGCACCAGAAGACACGAAGTATGGATACACAGTGAGTCATTCGTCCTTCAATGCCTTAGGAAGTGGCAATTTGGTGACGGAAACAGTCACGTTGCAAAAACGAGTCCAGTCCGGTGGACTGATTCATCCGAATGCTCCGACAGGCGAATGAATCACTGTTTTCACACGCGCCGACCGCATCGTGTGTGTCTTCGCCACATACGGACCACCGAGTCATCCTCTGAGAAGAAGGCTTCGCAGAAGAGATCCATTGGTTTGTTGCAGCAAGGAGAGCACAAAAATGACACGTGAAAAAATGTTTACCACAACACACACACACACACACACACACACACACACACACACACACACACACACACACACACACAAACACAAACACTTGGTGACCCCCATCCTCAAGGGCCACTTTGTAACTCGGACTTCGACAAAGCCACTCTGCGTGGAAAGAGATGGGTGAAAGAGTGTGTCGCGTTTGAGCAATTGATCGCCACATCCATGGAAGTCGTGGCCACATTCTCGTGCCAACGCTTGGGGAAATCATCGTGAACGGTCCAGAGTCTTCAAAGGTCAGAAGAAGGGCTGGTGTGCCATGTTTGAGTGAGAAGCAGGAACATGTGGCGGAGAATGAGAAAACTCCGAAAACATAATCTTCTCGAGGTTCTTTCTTGAAATGGATCTTACTTCACGACAACACACAGTGATCACTGTGGTGTTGCATAATGACTTTCTTTCAAGCGTATGTTCAACGTCATCGTGTACGTCTGACCATATTTTGAGATCAAATGGCAGGTGAGCTCAAATATGGCTGATGCTGTTCGAAAATCGTGTCCACGGAATTCGGTAATGTTTCCACATACCTTTTGCTTGCCTCTGAAATCTGGAACCAATTTCTACTGATTTCTCGCATGATTTGCACCATTCATATTTACATGTGTAACATACGCAGACGATGCAGATGCTGAGGCCAAGTGGTGGGTCTGCACTCGACCCCAGACTGATGTTTAGACTGGAGCACTTTTGCTCACTGAACTGTCATATCTGAAGAGCAAGTCCAACACACCAGAAGGCTGGAAGAATGAGGAAAGGAGTTCGAAGTTCCTTGCACATTGACTTCGTTGAGGATGTTCAGCATCAAGACTTTTTGCTTTGTGAGGTTCAAATCCCCCGAAACGTAGAGCCAAAGTTCCTGAAAAAAGTTGTCACTCATTGACAGTTTTACATCGTCTAGTATGGGGACTCCTAAAATCACAGGGCACAAACGATTACCCGTTCGAGATGGTTTGAATCAGACGGCTTTTGCCTGAGGTTAATCAGATGTTACAAAACCAGGAATTATGGTACCGAGGGAAGGCAATCGCCTGGCAGATGCTCTGCAGGAAGGCCTGTAGGATTTGGCAGGGGTTCAATCGACAAAGATGATACGGGAGAGTCGCTTGGTTTCCCCTGAAGAGAGCGTGGATCTTGTTGCGTACTTTGGGCCCACCAACAGCGAGCCAGAAGTAGGATTTGGAGTGGCATTTCACCATGCCACATGAAAAATGCTGACCAGAAAACTCCACCCAATGCAAAAAATGGAACGTCTGTGGAGCTTCCTGCACCAGAACATTGGGCACAATTTCTCCTGTGTTGTCAACATCGCATTTTGTGTTGGCAGTCAGTCCCTCCATGAAATATGCCGTGAAATATTGATTCTGTGTGGGTTTTCACCAAAACCAGTTGTCTCGCAATTTGCTTACTTCTGATTTGCTGAGTCAACACATTTGAGTGTCTCCTTCCAATTTGGTGTTGATCATCTTCCCTCTGCAGATGGCAAACAATCAGACATTGTTGCAAGACACGCGACTCAACGCCAGGAACTTGGGTTGGCGCCGCCAGCGAACGCTCAGTTTCGGGCTCGAGCAACAGACACCCGCGCTGCCTTCGAAGAACACGGTTGTTCAGACTTCCGCAACTGGTATCTCAGGAAAATCAACGACCATCAAAATTATCTCACAGTAAATCGAGCTTATCAGGCAGTGTGCTCCGGGTGCTTTGTTCATGGCGCCTAATTGGAAGAAGTTTTTGTTGTTGTTTCGCTCGTAGCGCACAACAAAGCAAATGTCAGCCGAGTGTTTCGCACACAGTCTGGGAACGTTCTGCGCAGTTCACAATGTTAATGATTTCCGGAAGTTTAAAACTACGCATTGTTCTCAGTCAATGTCAAAAGTACAGTGCGAAGATAGAAAACGTTGCTCTGTCTTGTTGGCACACACATGGGAGAACACACGGGGGGGGGGGTGCACAAAAGCGTCCAAGGTCTCTGTCATTTCAATTTCTGCGGCGGGAGTCTGCATTTCCTTCAGGCCTGAAGAAAGTTTCACCTGGTGCACCATGGCGTCGTACGTTGCATCCCCGTGTGAAAGCACGACGTTTTAAGTTTGGTTCTGGAGTTAGAAGTAGCTTGTGGCGTTGACATTGTACGACTCTGTCGTGGAGACAAGAGTTCTGATTTGATCCTTTTCAAGCATAGTTGACACAAATTGCATAAATAATAGGATCGGTGTGCAAAACAGCGCTACGCACCATCATAATTAGTGCACCATTTCGCATTAGCCAATTGCCTCAGGAAAGAGCCAAGCATGGAGTGGAACATAATCATTGGCATCCTGGTCCATACTGTTTTGGTTGCAGTGTGGAATATGATGGAACAGACATTGAGACAACAATGCTCGCACAACACCAAAAATAGCCTGTGCTTCCCTTGATGATGTGTCCATAAATCTGCTGCAACTGCTGTCCGAAACGCTATGCAGCTATGATCAGTGGCTCCAAGGCCAATCGGAAACAAAGCAGTTCTGTGTTGCGTGTCCCTCGACGGACCTCAAACTTCAGCTGTTTGGTTTCCTTGTTCTTTTGGTGAATTGTGTACAGAACTACGAGAGGTGCGTGTTGGTGTTCCGTGCAGACAGAAAGCAAACGGACGAGTCACTTCCGTTCACCGTGCGAGGCACGGACGTCTGTTTGCAGAAGAGTGAGTGATCGAGATGGAGAGGTTTCACAGAGTCTGGAGACATCGATCCGTTCCCCACTCAAAGATACGTGATTCATCGCAGGGAACCGTCTTTATCACGGTCATCTTCCAGGGTCCTGGCTGCGCAAGTGGAGGAGGTTTATCTTTGAATTTTCCAGCAAATTTCTGTTCGCAGTGAACAGTCGACTGTCTGAACAGTTGTTCGACTGCTGCAGATGTTGCATGAGCAGAGTCACTTGTTGTCAAGCACCAGCCGTTGGGCTTTTGACTTTGTTGACAACAGGCTTTCAGATCGTTTGCGGCTTGTTGGAAGTAGCCACGTCATTTGTTTGCCTGTGGCCAGCTCAATCCCATTTCGACGGGCATTGAAGTGATTCTGTCAGCTGAGCGAATGTGATTGGAATCCTGTAGTTGGCCATGCTCGCCGATCAGGCAGTATGGATTTGTTCCTCTCAGAGTAGAGCCTGTCAGATGAGGTATCCATCCATTCAGTTCCGGTGTAAAGGCCAATAACCTTGAGTGATTCCGTGTCATTTCATGCTCCTATCATTGAATTCTTTTGTCAGATTTTCGCTTTGCATCACGCAAATCTTATGTGCAGAATTGCCAAATGAGGGAATGGCATTAAAGAAGGTTTGATGATGAAATATTCGCGATGCAGGTCTGGAGCCAGGATCTCATCAGCAGAACCCAGGCCTCCTGGGATTCAGCCACCAGATTCTTCACAGCAAAAATGGAAGATAAATTCTTCTGCAAAGAACTGCTCCTCAGCACCAGATGTTGACAGCCAAATGGGACTCGAATGTTTGACTTCTGTTTTTGCGTGGTTCACATTAGCTCTCACACCCAAGCGAGGTCCACCATTGCCAAATAATCGCAAAATTATTGGCTATTTCGTCTGCAACATTCTTGAGTGCAACTGCAATGGTTCTGTCCTTATTTGGCTCAACATTGACTACAAAGTATCATGTGAATGTGAAGCTGCACAATAACTTCTGTGCACTCGCCTTGTTTACACTGTCAAGGCTTCATCATGGTAACGACTCCTTATTTAGACTCTTCCCCGGGAAGGAAGGAAGCGGGAACCTGGGGGTGAGATTTATTCGCTGCAAGTATGCATTGCGGAAGGATGACTCAAGGGCTCTGAATTCTGGAGTAGTGACGTCCGGTGGGTTGAAGTATCATGCACAGCAGTGGTAAGTGCTGGAACATGTACCGGTTATGCTCGTAAAGCCGGTCTCGCAGGGGCAACATCAGATGGAACATCGCGGCACACGTGCGATTCGTTCCATTGCAGCAGAAACGGATTGTTCGTGGGTCCAGTTCCGCTTGGTGTGTCGGCTCTGTAGTTGACTCGTCACATCGTAGTCTGTGTCAAGGTTCCTTCAGGGTGTGACATGAGTGGCTGCATGCCAATGCGAGTGGCACACGGGGCCTTTTCACCAATTCGCTTTGTGTTCGCACCTGGTCCCGTTGGCCCGGAAGCTGCATTTTGTGGATTTAGCCAGCACACTTTCTGTGTTGTGTATTGTTGTTGGCTTTGTTGTGCAGAAACTCCCGCAGATGAAACAGCCAAACATCTTTGCATGAAACATGAAACATTCAACAGCCCACCAACGCCAGAAACCATCTCTGAGGTCCATGTCGCGTTGTATCATGCAAATGAAAACGAATCGATGCAGACAGAAGGGGTCTGAAGTTCCACTGAATCCTGAGGGAGAGTGTTTGACCAACTAGCGTGGGGTTGAATGGAGATTTCCTTGCCAAGCTCTTGTTGCCAAAAAAGTGGTGACCAAGGAGTGGAAAATTGTATGCTCCAGAATTCTCCGCGTGCGTGCACTGCACTTAGGATCTGTTGACGAAACCAAATCGTTGATATCACCAAGTGCGTGAGACATCGCGATGCGGTGATGTTATCACGACACCAACAATCCGTATTGAATGTCCTTTCTCGAGGTCTTAGCTCCTTAGTGCTGTGTGGTTGAGCCCCAGAGTCGCTGGGGAAATGATCCTTCACACTGCTTGGTTCACAGACGAATCTTGAACGTCCTGCCATCTTTTGTTGGTGAAGAAGACACGGAGGCCGGTTGGTGCTGATCGGATGGCGGGTTGTTGTCCTTTATTTTGGATGCACCAGATCGAGGTAAGGAATTATCTTTCGATGGCTTGACTTCAACAAAAACAGGCGCACAGAACAGCAGAGTCCGAACACATCGAGGTTGACTGGGGATACTTTCACTTTCATCGCAAAATGAAAGAGGCTGCAGCTGAGGTGTCGATTTTTGAATCTGGCGATTTCATGCCAAACAAAGAGCAATCTGGTGTGCAACTTATTTTCTGTCTTGCGGATCACCTGACGAAACTGTGATGCCGTGAGCTGCTTCTAATAGATCTACAGCCTGCAAGAGACAGAACCATTTAACAGAAGCTGTCACGACCGGCTGATGTCGTGGGCGTCAAGTGAGTGGGAAGGCCCAGTTTGAAATCAACAAGAATGGCGACAACCTCAGCCACCACACTTTTAGGAAGATGAGGAAGATGTTTCCTTCGCTGAATTGTTATCCACGAATGCAGCTGCCGGGCTATTTCAGCTGCAAGGTTGTGTATTGTGGATTTCATTTGATTGTACACAAATTCCGACCACGCTGAATGTTAAAATGCATCAAGTGAAGAACTCCAACACACTGCGGTATCTGACAGGGTTCTCACACTGCACAAAAATGGTTCCTGTGAAATCACACAATGACTTTTCGAGACCTTTGGTCGAGAAAGGAGTTGTGTGATTGAACAGGAACCTTTTTGTGG
>JAAUXT010097398.1_pt1 | contig 21053 bp, 19 predicted proteins | sample 7278171 | NCBI WGS metagenome assembly JAAUXT01 (sample SAMN14350112, study PRJNA611818) | marine sediment metagenome | isolation source: surface marine sediment (1.8m) | place: French Polynesia: Moorea | collected 2018-08 | reverse complement strand
TAACAGTACCCGATCCCTGCGCCAACACGACGGTACGTGAAGCTAACAAAACCTGATCCCTGCGCCAACACAACGGTACGTGAAGCTAACAGAACCCGATCCCTGCACCAACACGATGGTACGTGAAGCTAACAAAACCCAATCCCTGCGCCAACACGACGGTACATGAAGCTAACAGAACCCGATCCCTGCGCCAACACGACAGTACGTGAAGCTAACAAAACCCGATCCCTGCGCCAACACGATGGTACGTGAAGCTAACAAAACCCGATCCCTGCACCAACACGACGGTATGTGAAGCTAACAAAACCCGATCCCTGCGCCAACACGACGGTACGTGAAGCTAACAAAAGTTTGCTCAGTTTCACACCAATGCAGTGAAGACGCTGCACTTCTCCAATTTCCGTGTGTTCTGTCTTGGAAATTCCATTTCCTACACAAGTGAAAGAAAACTCGTCTGCATCCAAATTTGAATTGTTTTGACAGGCCAAATTTTTCTCTGAGGGCTGAGTCCTCGAAGGAGCCAAGCATGATTCTTTGTTGTGACGGTGGCTGCTGCCTTCAAAGTTTTGTTGAGAAAAAAGGAAAGCAGGGCTCGGGTGTACCAAGTGGGCAAAACGAGAGAGTGGCCGAGCCCGAACACCCCTGAATCGGTGCTCAAGAGCACGCGCGCGAACCTTTGAAGATGGGGGCGAACTTCCAGCAGGTGAGCGGGCCGCTGCTGCAGAACTGGCCGAGGGAGAGCTCGAGGAAGAAGAGCGGGATGCCGACGAAGACGAGCATGATGACGTACGGGATGAAGAAGGCGCCGCCGCCGTTCCTGCGCGCACCGAGAAACAAGAGTCAACTCATGGTCTCGACAAGACGGGGCTGGTGGAAGAAACTGTGCGTTTCAATCACTTCGTTTCGGGGTCAAGTCCAGACAGCTTCCTTCACGAGCATGTGTACCTCACACGCGCACAACAAAACAAAAAACTTTTGATGACATTTGCACATTGTCATACACAGTGCAGATGAATCAGCGAGGACTATGGCCGTGTTCGATTTACGCGTGCGGCTCAGTCGAATCGGACAAATTGACTGACGTCGCCCACTTTCGCGAGGCGCACGGTTTCGCACGCGGCTTGCCGCACACGTAAATGGAACGCACTCTTGAGTCTTGCGCATACAGACGGATTGACTCACGGCCGCAGCACCTTGCTCCATGGCTCTCATACCTGTAACACAGATAGGGAAATCTCCACACGTTGCCGAGCCCGACGGCGTAGCCGAGGCAGGACAGCAGGAAGTCGAGCTTCCCCGACCAGTTGCCCCGCTCCTTGTTCTCGTCCTCCCCGAAGTGCTGCTTCCCGTCGTCCACGTCGTCAGGCAACAGGTACTTCTGCGCGCGAGAGGGCGTCACTGTCAGGCTCAGTAAGAGGGCGTCACTGTCAGGCTCAGTAAGAGGGCCTCACTGTCAGGCTCAGTAAGAGGGCGTCACTGTCAGGCTCAGTAAGAAGGCGTCACTGTCAGGCTCAGTAAGAAGGCGTCACTGTCAGGCTCAGTAAGAGGGCGTCACTGTCAGGCTCAGTAAGAGGGCGTCACTGTCAGGCCCAGTTACTGAGTCATGGGCGGGTCAGGGACCTGCGTCTCTTGGGGTTCTGGACCTCTCAGTGATTTGAACATTTCGCTGCCAATTCGGTCTTCAGGAGTGCAACCCCTTGGGGACTGACTTCAAATGACAAAATTGGGCATGTGAAAGAAAGGATCTGCCTGTGGCTCAACAAAAACAGGTACAGATTCTACATTACAATTTCCAAAGATTGGGGAACCCTCAACCAACCCCTGCTCCATGCGTGCAGCGTTACTCTCAGAAGAATCATGTGTCAAGTTCTGTGACCAACTCAGAACCAAGCTCAATGAATGATTGATTGCTCTGCGAAAGACAATGGTTTGGTGGCCTTCACTTGGTTTGGCCCGGAGGGACCAAAACGGCAAGCCATTAACTTTCTGGGAGACGGGAGAATGTGATCGTCGCGACAACAGGTCAAACAAAGACAGAGGGACTTTCCGCGTGTCCCTCCTGGGTTGCGCCGTGGGCTCCACAACGTCTGGAGGAAGCACAGATCACGACATCGCATGACGCTGCCAATCACAAAATATTCTATATTTGGCCCGTACATGTATTTGAAAACCTAGCTTGTTCTTCCTGGCTTGTTTCCACCACCATGGGTACGCATAGGTATGCTTACGGCTGTGCCTTGTGTGTCCAGGGTATCGACGGACGAGTACATGGCTTTGTTGAGATCGACCTTCCCGTTCTTGGGCGGAGGAGCGCCCTGGTTGTTGGTGACCTCTGGGTGGACGGAGGCGGGGTGGGCGGTGGGCGGAGAGATGTCCAGCGTGGGCGGCGGTCCCTGGGCGGCGGGCGGAGGCGAGAAGTGGTACCCGTAGGAGCTGGGCGAGGCCATGTCGGCGTTTCCACTCAGGGTACTCGTGTTGCTGCAAGAGATACGGAGTTGTCGCGTCAGGTTTCTGGCTCTGGTTCTCACCAAGACGCCTTTTTTCACGCAGAACTTATTCAGGAATAGAAATTTAGTTTATACACGTGGAAATAGCAACGCGCATGACCAGTCAAAACCCTCAACCTCATACAACTTAATTGACAGGCTCCCAACGTTTTGTTGTCTCGTTTTGCTCTCAGTGAAAAATCACACACACAGAGCGGCTGATAAACGGTACAAACCACACACGAAGCACAAAATTCCATGTTCCTGAAAGACAACTTGTTTCAAAAGCAAGTACTTATCAACACAAAAAGAACTGACAACAGAAAAGTACCCCAGAAATACCCCATAAAATTTTCCGTTCCTTCCTCAACATACAGACGAAACGGTATGGGACTGTGCCAAGGGGGCTGCCTTGCACACAAAGGGACAAGACTGCGGAGTTTCATCAACGCTACAGCCAGGTTGTTAGACGAAAGGAAAGAACTTTAATTTCTAATCTTTCTAATCTGCTTAAATCTATCAAGACCACGCACAAGGGGTTGGAGAAAGCAATCATTCAGAAAATTTCTGGGTGGCATATTTTGTTCAGTTTTCAAAAGTCGTCAAATAAGTCCAACACTGGAACAAACACAAAGCCAAGATTTATACGCGTCCTGATAATTTTCAAAGGTCCACTCAACACAAATGCACGCACAATTTTTGACAGAAAACTCACATGCAAAACGAACAAATTCCATGCACCCATGAAAATGGAAACAGCCAGTCACGCAAACCCCTGATCGTTCCCATGCGCGTCATTGTCCAACACCCCCCCCTTACCGCCTACAGTAGCTACTCCACACGCCAGTAGCTACAGCAGATGCGAAGCGCTGAGAGCGGACGGCGCCACCAGGGGGCGCTGGCAGCGGAAGCGGAAGCGACGTTACTTACTACCTGGGAGGACCGGAGCCCTGCAGGCTGGACGTGGCGAGGGGCGGGGTGGAGGCGCCCTGCTGGTCCGGCGGGGTCTGTAGCAGGTGCGGCGGAATCCCGTTCACCCCGTCCTCCCCGGTTCGTGGAGGCGTCTCCTGTAGAGGGCAACACGATTCACGGCGATGTCGTGGTGCTCAGAGTGTCACTCGGGAAAGGAGGTCCTTGGGTTCCAAAACAATGTTAACATGCGTTCCCGGTCACCTAAATTCTCAGTGGCCTCTGGTTAAATCGTCACTCTCTTTGATTCAGACACATGCGCAAGAAAATTTTTGCAAAGCATCCATGGGCGTCAACCTGTTTCAGACCCATTTCAATAATTAAATACGTGATTCATCGGGTTTTCAGGTGTGAATCAACGAGGACTTGTCACAGCACCAGAGACAGGTGCCCTGTGCATGAAGCTGCCCTTGGGATGTTGTCAAATGTGCACAACGCACCAAAACTTTGAACGTGTCTTTTCTCTTTTCAAATGCAGGATGCAACATGACAAAACCGTTCAGTCGCAACCACGCGCAAACTAAAGCTTTTTTGCATGTTTGTGTTTCCTTCTCCGCATGACACCCAGGGAAGAGTTGCCAATTTCAGCGCGTGAAGGTGTCTATTTCAATGTGGAAGTGGGTTGGTTCACTAAGAGTTTTTGCTTCTACAATTCCTGAAAAGGACACTTCCCTCACAAATGCAAATTCACCTGATCGTGAGAAGTGTACTCAGCAAACAGAAACCAAGATTCAGCCAGAAAACAAATGCAAAAACACGCCTTTTCCTTCTCTGCTTCACAATTTTGCAACTGTATGTCAGTGATAAAGTCCCAAACACCAACGTACCGCAGTGCTGAAAGCGTTGCTGTCTTATCAAAATTTTCTCTTCACCACCCAGAGACCGCAAGTTCCTCAGCCTGCATGGTCACGGCGCATCCAGCTTCAAAATTCGTTTGCGCCTCTGTTTTTGGTCCTCGGTCATCAGTCTGAAGCGTTTTATTCTTTTGGGAAAATTTTGAACAAACAAAATCGCCAAATCTTGACTAAAATCACACTTAGCGCGGGTTCTTGATCAATTTGTTGGCTTCTGAATCAAAAATCGGTTTTCACCTCAATTGTTTTCTTTTTTACACGAGACAATTCTCTACGCACGCACACAAGTCAGCGCCAAAATTTGAAGTCGAAAATTTGTTTGTTGTGCTCCAGCTGCTGCTGTTGCCGTTGAAGCGCGTACGAGCTCAACGCTTTGTGTCCACAAATTAACAAAACGACACATTTTGCAGGTGTCGATTGATATAGTTTGTAAGGACGGCACACTTACCATTATAGTGTATCACAATTCACAATTCCAATGCGCACATCATAATCAATCATAGTGCTCCATCCGAGATCGAGATTGTTATGTTTGTTTCAAAAATTCTGTGTTCGTATCAGAACTTCAGCTTGTAGCGTTATCCGTCAGACACGAGAAATTTGTGTTCATCAACTTCCGTGTGTCCACGCACAACAAAGATTGTTCCCTCCCTGCCTGCATGTGTTTGGTGCTGAAATATAATCACGTCAAACGGTCTTTTGGCAAGGTCTACCATGCCCTAACTAGGTCACATTTGTATTGTAAGTAAGCCTTTTCGAGCGTATGTGCCAGCTGACGACAGGGAATTCCCTGCCATGCCTGGATGATTCCTATTGTGCTTCACTGGGAGATGAAGGGATTCCCCCAGGTAGCCGCATCCAGGTGAAAAAAGAACCTGACGTCACAATGAGTCGGTAGGAGAATCTTCCGCCGCTTTAGGAGCGTCACAGCTTATGGCCTGAAATGGAAAACAAATTATTGTGATGTTCTTGCTGCTTTCTCTGAGGAAATTTCGTTTCTCGTTTATTCTCAGTGATTTGCGTTCCTTTATTTCCTTGTGTTTCCTCTGCGTCCAAGAATGTGTCATCCATTTTTTTTTTTGCACATTCTACATTCTTGCAGTTGCGCACATGCGCCAAATCCACGCTGATGAGGCAGAGATTCTCAGTGTTGAGGCCAGAGTTTGTGTGAAGCCACCATCCCTCCACGCACCGCGAAGTCTCTCTTGGATGAGGCTCTTTGGCCACGCAGCCTCGAATACTTGGGACCATTTGTGACTTCATTTTCAGAGACCAGTTGACAAAATCATGGAGCAAGAAACCATCCAAAGCAAAGGAACCTGGTGGGTGTCAGAGACCCTCAATGTTGGGAATTGTCATCCAGTCTGAGAGGCTTTGTCGGATCACATGCAGTGTGGATTCGGTTGGGAGTAGATATACGAGTATTCTCAAAAACTGAACAGTTTTTCTTGGTTGCGTTGCTCATGCATCTCGTGCACAGACAAACGTACAGGCGGACACCAACTCTGCTGGCACTGGAACCATGGCCTCTGTTTTCGCATTCACAACTCGACTGCGGTCGTTCCATCCTGATTTGAATTGCCTGAAATTCCGTTCAGGTTGAAAGACTCATACCAGACTTTCTCATTTGAAAAGAAATAAAATTGACATTGATTCCGATCCTCTTTTGATGCGCAAATCCAGATCCAGATTATCAGTCATGCACATCCGCAAGGCGAGCATCAAAACAGGTGAAGCGGTGAGCTGGTTGGAAACATCGATTCCAAAGAGTTACAACCACACGCAGAAGGAGACAGGTTCTCAGCCATGCAGGTTCAAAGACAAATCCACCAAAGACCTGATCACATCCCAAAACACCTGCAGCGGATCTGGACTCACGAAGGCGCACGTCTCACACCAGGCCAAAAATTGTGTTCTGCTCCCTCGCACTTCTTGCCTGTATTTCATGTTGTGCAACAAATCCTGCAGGGTCAGGACCTCTCCGGCCACTTGCGTTCCCCTCCTTCCCCTGATCTTGGATCAGTTGAACTGATCGATGGAGATCACAAAGCTGCGCAGGAAAATGACAACACCGACTCCACAGACGTGCAATTCCACTGCGCGCCTCCTGCAAAGAATCCGCGGGGGAGGTGGCTCCGTGCACTGTGAAAAACATGCTGTTTTTTCAGCTTCAACAAACTTGAATAAACGTACAGTTTGTTTGAAAAATGAACTCCGTGTTCCACATGTTTTCTCAAAGCAACAGAGATCACACGTCAGAAAAAGTCATAGTCATGCTCATTTTTCCTGCAGGCAAAGAAGATGCCCTTCTGCAAATGCATGCGGCACTCAAGCAGGTTTCAGACTTTTTGACAGTGCGTTTTTGTCACCATGGGAGATTCCATATTCAGCGCACGCAGAACTATGTTTCAGTTTTGTAAGATGCCACAGTTCTGATTTTTTGAAGCAATTCTTCGAGACTTTTGCACAACCATGACACTGCCCAAGAAGGCGTTGGTGAGTACAGGATCTGCGGTTCTTGTGGTTCTGCGCACGCCACTGCGTGAGAAGCACTTTCAAATACATTTACCGCCAGAGCCTGCGTGGCGTCGACGTTCTGTTACCGTTGAACAAATTTTCGGTTCGCAACCGAGCCAAACCGAACTTTTTTCACACGTGAAAGTGACAAACACTCCCTCTGAGGTTGAACGAGGATCGAGCAAATTATTTTTCGCCTCGTCCCACTGAAGAGATTGTTCGTCTTGCGTGAATGAGAACGACATCCTTGCATGTCTTGTATGAAGTCAGACCCTTCGTACGATGGGCGTGGTATTCGGTCGATTGCAGAAAGTATCTTTGGTCTGAGCTCACGTGTACCTGCAAAAGAAATTTCTTGGCCTTTGAAGAGCTGATGCATGTTCGTGGCGTGGCTTTGCTCTTGATCGCAAAGTTTGGAACTTGGTGGACCTTCCCAGGGACATGGTCCAGGAACAAACGATTTGCTATCGCTCTCAGTCGCATATCTCTCACAGTTGATGAATTCTCACTCCCAAAGAACCAAGAACATCAACAAACGATGTGACCTTTCAAGCTCAGTGACACACCATGCACGTCGAACATTTGTTTTCTTTGTGGCACAGAATGTCCCAGCCTCAATAATGTCCCAGCCTCAACCTTACCGCTGGTACCTCTGCGCACGTCACAGTCAGTTGAACCTCAAAACTCTTCCCCCTGTTCACAGGAGTTGCGGGAGCAGGCGACAGTCCGAGGCCAGGCGAAGCTGCTCAAGGATTTCCTGCAGAGCACGTCCATGAAGCAGGACAAGTGTCGGGAGCGCCTCCTCAAGTACCAGGCGTACCGAGCCGTGCTGGACGAGCACAGCTTCACCTCCTCCAAACTCAGCATGGAGGAGAAGCTCGAGAAGAACTACAGCCACTTCGCTCTGCAGCCCTACATCGACGAGAAACTCGAGGTCCTGCACCCGTCCTACGTCGCTCGCAAGAAAAGTCTCGCAAACTACGAGAAGTCCAAGGAAGGGATGTATAATTTGATGAAGAAGAATATGGAGAAACTGCAAGAGACGTGCACCAGGGGGATTACAGAGGAGGAGAGAGAGAAGGTGCAGGTTTACTTCAGGGATCCGCCTGACCCAGACGAGGAAGAACAAGAAGTGGTGGAGAAGAAGCCGGTCAACGAGAAGAAGAGCAAGAAAACTACCGAGGAGAAAAAGGAGTCTGTCAAGAACAAAGAGACTGTCAAAAACAAAGAAGTTCCAAAGGAACCAGAGAATGACGATCTGAACCAAGGGGAGAAACTGCTAGAGTCTGAGGAATCTGAAGATGAACAGGAACAACTCGCTCCTCTCAAAGAACCCAACCCAGGCCCCAAGCGGGAACTTCCGGTTCCTCTCCGGAAAGAGCCGAGTTCCTTCGCGTTTCCGGTCACTTCCGGTCCGAACCGGAGCCACATCGAACGCAAGCTGTCCTTCAAGGCATCGCTGGAGCTGGAGGACCGGAGGAAGGGCATCTCCGCCGCTCCCGGAATCCCCGTCATCAGGGAGAACTCGCTGCTCTCGGTGAACCTGGCGGATGAGTACCCGTCCCGGGGGGCGCACCGGGGTCCCTCTCACAAAGAGGAGACTCCAGACATGCTGGGAGCTTCCACGTGAGCGATCACACGTGACCTGACGACGCAACCGCACATTCTGATTGGTCGAGCTTCAGTTCGGGACAAGTTCAAGCAAAACCATTCAGGCACGTCCACGAGGCGCAATTCATTCAGAAATGCCAGGAAATACCATATTATTTCAATGATGTCTTCGGTGTTTTGACCAAGTGTATATCCCTGCAGAAGTCAACTTCCCCCTCGTGTATGTCTGAAGTTCAAACGTTTTTCTGCTGCTGGGTTCAGTTCAGTGGAACCTGAACATGGTCTCCTCCCCCTTCCTGCTTGAACTTCACCCGCGACCTGGCCACAAACGAGCCGAGCGAAGTGTGTCTCTCAACAGCACCGCGGCACACACACACACACGCGCGCGCACTTCTACACGCGTAGAGTTTAGATGTCCAAATCTGGACAGACTAGAACACACACACACACACACATACAGAGCAGAATCACCGCAAAAAAAGAAATACAACGACGTAAATCATGTGGAAGTGAATCTTGGAAGAAGCGATTTATGAAATCTCAAGTAACTCGACAGCACGAATGCACATTTCCATTTGAAGTATGTACAGATCAACAGCCACAAACACCAACACGAGGGAGGCCCGTAAAGTCTCTGCCACCATTCGGAAAGAGCCTGGAAAACTCCACATTTCGCTGCCTGTTTCTGCTGGTGTTCTTCCCCCCCACCCCGAAAACATGTAACTTTTCGAACTATGGCGAAGACATTAAGGACATCCCTGGTATTGTTGTACAAAATCCGACAGACCGACATGGTCGAATTGAGAACAAATATCATTTCACATTGCGTGAGTTGTTTGGCAAGAAAGTGATACTAGAAACGGGTGAAATGTGGGCGACATGCGCGAGTTGCCGTTTGTGATGTATCGTTCTTGAAAACTTGGAAATAGAAGAGAAAAGCCCGCGCCGACGCAAAACGTCACACTTCTTGTGCTCAGCTCTCACGCAGAGCTGACAGGAATTACCTAGGTGCACAAAATATATTTATTTTTGCGTGCGCGTGCAGATTATGAGAGCACAAACGTTGTTCTGTAAATCAATCAAACATTGTGCACGCTGGAACAGCAGTGACAATCCCACCCAAAGAAACTTATAATTTACGAAAACTGAAGAAATTTTGCAGGAGTCGGGTTGCCAGGAACCAGTTACACAGTAAAGATTCCTGGCTGCAAAGCGAGACAGTGAACGGGACTTTTGTTATTGTGAAGAGAACAATTCGTGTACCTGAATGTTCGTTCACAACATACCCTGTCAGAGATTAGATCTCTCAAACCGTCCATGAGGCAGAACACGCATTCCTTGGGAACACGCAACAGTTCACAGCGCATCAGCGTCAACGTGACGCTCAGACACGACGCCTTCAGAGTGACATCACGACTGACGTCATGCGATGGCGTCCTGAGCGTGGCGTCACGAGTTGGCCTGCTCGACGGTCACGATCTCGACGGCCTGCGTGGCGTCGGGGACGTCGCCGCTCTGCGTCGTGCGCGGCTTGACGCTCGTCTCCTCGACGTCGTCCATGTCGTCGTCGTGCGTCGGGTCCTCGCTGATGTGCAGCTGACTATCCGCCTGCTGCATCTGGATCTGCACAACAGATGCGTCCTGATCACTGTCAATCACCAGGACACAAAATTGCTGCAGTAGATTTCTAATCAACTGAGTCTTGTGGATCACATGAGAATCGAATCATTTTGTGTCACAGAAAAATGTGTCACTTGTTGCAATGTTTGCCCAAGATCACACACACAATGTCACATACACACACACACACACACACACACACACACACACACACACACACACACCACCCGCACGAAGGCACAGGAAGGCAGGCGGGCACACACCTGTATGGTGTCGGAGAGGTCTCCGGTCGGCATGGTGATCTGGACGGGCGCGCCTGGCTGTCGCCCGTCGATCTGCGCCATCACGGTTTGGTACATGGAGACGGGAAGCGTCACCATACCCTGGACCGAGCTCCCTGCAGAAAAATAGAATCCCGCGTCTCAAGGGTTCTGTCGTATTCCTTCCCGATGGGCGACACACAACAAAGGACGAGCCTGCCCAACAAGGCTGCAAATAGTTGACGATGCCAAATTCGACCTCAGATTTCTCATCTGGCCGCTTTTGAATTGATAACCTTCACAGACTCGTCTCGGAGTCTGTTTCACTGTTCAGACATCACGCATCACGCATCGCGCACGCGCGTCTCACCGGGAAACACGAGTTGTCCGTCGGCGTTGACGGTCGCCTCGGCGAAGGTGGCGACGCCTCCCGTCACCGCCGGGTCGTCCGGGTTCACCTGCAGCGGGACAACAGGCGGTTATCAAGCAATTCTGTGCACAAGACACCCTTAACAGCTTCCTCAGTTTTCAAGACCAAGGTCCCCACTGAATCAATAGTGTGCGATACAACCCTTCCTTTGATGCTCATTTTGGGTGCAGAAAGATGCGTCTACCAACACAGAACAACATGATTTGGGTGACCTTCAACCGGATCATTCCTTACACCAAGCGCAACAAAGGCGAGCAAATTTACTGAAGTTTTGTTTTGACACAGACTGGGAACGGTGACTGACCTGAATGGAGAGGCCGCCAGCGTGCAGGACCTGCGGCAGGTCGGCGTGCGACGCCGCCACCTCGGCGAGCGTCTGCGCCGCCTGCGACGCCTCGTGCTGCGGCGCGCCGCCCGGCAGCTGCTGCACGCAAAGAGAAAGCGAAGGTTTGAACACAGACGCGTCTCTGAGAGCGCGTGCTCCCTTCCTGATAGCACTATCTTGATCAATCACATGTGTACAGGTGGCATCCAAGCATAAGAAACACCCAAACTTTTGCCTTGTTTTTGTGGCGTCAGGTCCCATCAAAATAAGTCGTCCCACACAGGTGCAAGGAAGGTGCGTCCTATGCATGGGTGAATATGGCAGGTCTGGGGCGGGGGGGGGGAGGTCCAACCTCCCCCACCCCTGAGCGCACCCCATATTTCATTCATTACTGGCCATGCTGAGCCAAACCAAACTCCCGTCAATCCTAAGGCGCTAGTTTTCACCGGATTCCGAAGAAATACCTTCACATTTCTGTTCGCTTTTTAAACGTGTTCAAAACAACGAACAGCTTCACAAGAACCGATTTCGAACGAAAATCACAACCATTCACAACAGGAACCGAGCACAAAACATCCACCAACCTTCACGTCCTCATTCTTCAGTTCTACAAACTGTTCGAGCCATCAAACGTTCAGCTGATTCATTTGGAAAACGGACCACAGCACATTTCTTGCACAGCTTCAGTCTCAGAGGGTTGTACCACCAGGTGGTGTAGGGACACTCATTGGCGGGCGTAAACAACAAAACTTCGCGACGGTTCCACGCAGTTGACTGCGGCACTGAGGACAGCATGGGTCCAACCCTGGGACCTAACCTGACAGTGTCTGCAAGGGGGGGGGGGGGGCATTAATTGGCGGACGGGAAATTACTCACGTGACCGACGGTGTGCACGATCTGCGCCTGCGTGCCGTCCTCGAGCGTGACGAGCTGCGGGTTCTCGACATGGATGATGGAGATGGACCCGTCCGGGTTGTTGATCGTCTGCAACTGCTGGAAACAGAACGAGTCGCGTCAGCATTTCCAAGGCTCTTGTCCGCAGAACTGTTGGACCTTTGTCTCATCTTCCTGCCCTTCGCAAATTTGTGCCAAACTTGACAAGTTGGCGGGTTTCCGATTTTTCCGGAAAGTTGGAAGAAGTTGTCACAGTGACAGATATATATATATCAGCAAAATGCAAACGCGTCAATAATGTGCAAATGGCTCACCATGGACTGAGCGTGCAGCACGTGCGACGCGTCGTCGAAATCGGGCATCAGATCTTCGCGGCCGTGGTGTTTGTAGCAGTTGATCACGATGGTCCTCAACGCCTGCGTCCACGACACCTGCTATTCAAACACGCGTCAGCACCGCGGTTTAGAGCATCGTGTCAATTCAACGGGACTTTTGCTGCGAAACCCACGTGCGCTGTTACAAAACAGGGTACGTCTGGGTGTGTCTATAGCACTGGAGTAAACTTGGTTCTACATTGCAGCGTCGTACTTGCGTGCACACATGAACTCTTCGTCCTCCTGAGATGCAGGGTTCAATGTAGAAATGCAACAAACCACGGGTTCTCACCTTCTTCTTGTCGTCCTCATTGCGCACGTCACTACGCACGTTCGCCCAAGGCACGTCGTTCGGCCACCAGATGGGGCGACACTCGGGCTTGCCCCAGCCCGGCTTGCTGCGCCCAGTCGAGTACTTGAGCATCTCGGGGATGAACGCCCGCAACTGAGCCTGCAAAAACATCCCGATTGGTCACGGCACCCCAATATGTGACAGGTTCCCCCTTCGAAACAAGTTGCCTCACGCTGGGCGAAGAGTGCGTCTAATGTCTCGACAATCTCCAAATAGATTTTTGTTTTTCCTGTGTGAGACAGTACCTGGGTCATCTTGTCGACGGGAGTCGGGATGCCGTCGATGACGAGGGGCGGGAGGTCGTGCAGCCCGGTGACGTCCGCCTGCGTCGGCGGCGCCTGCTGCGCCAGCGAGTTCTCCAGGTCCTGCATGATGATGCCCTTGCTGTTCCGGATCTGGGGTGAGAAGATGGGAAATCTGAGGTGAAATTTCTTCCTTTCTATGCGCCTCTTCAACACAGCATACAGTTGAGTGGTTGACACCCAAGAACGCATTGAGCTGTTGTTGTTTGGTTCTAGACGTCAGCGATGCAGCGTGTCATGCCCAACGTGCTTCAGATTGTATTTTTTCACACAACACTGCACGCAACTTTCTTCAGGCAGAGGACCAACTCACAACGTTCTCGAGAGGTTGCGAGCCGAAGGCCTTGAATGTGTTGGAAGACTGGTTGGGTTTGCCCGGCGTCACGCAGAGCACGACGGCCTGCTGCCCGACGCGCGTCGTGTACTCCTCGATCGTCGCCTTCAGCTTCCGCAGCAGCCGCGTCTGCTGCCGCTTCCGGATCGACGGGTTTGTCTCAAACATGTGCGGTCGCTTCCGCTTCTTGCCCGTCGCTATGGCAGCAGCCGCCGCCATTCCGATTGGCCCTGAAACACAAATGGAAAATGAAAATTTGAAGTCCAGATGAAGGAAATTTTGGCCCAAAGCGAGTGATTTTCATCTGTTGGTTCTGTCTCTTATCAACCAATCAGCACAAGGTGCGACGCCAACTGACCTGCGGCTGCGAGTTGCGCCGTCACCTCGTCGTGGACGGCGTTGCCGAGAAGGTCGCTGTCGTCGAAGGTGGTGCTCTCCGGGGAGGAGGGCGGGTCGTCGCTCATGGCGTCCGACATCATGGTGGACGCGATGTTGATGGGCCCCGCGGACACGATGCCCGGGGCCTCGACCGAAGTGCTCATCATCTTTGACGCTGTGACGTCGCCGCCCGCTGAGCTCAACTACGTCGGATCTGCGATCAGAGGTGGTTGTGTCAAAAGTGTGAAGTGAAGTGACCAGACTGTATGTACTCTCCCTTCAGATTCTGAAGTGCAATGAACATCCAATCTGTCGGGATACTGAACGCGCTCCAGCAACGAAAGCTAACTGGACGTCGGATCAAGGTGTCAAGTTTGAAGGACCCCCTTCCCAGGGCCAGCAACTCACACCAAGTCAACAGAGGCGCTGGAGACAAATGACACAGAACAGTACGAAGGGAAATTCTTTCCTCGGGACTCGGACGATCAGGAAGCCACGTTCGGAAAATCAAACAGACCAGCCGCCGACAAGAAAACCAGTGTGTGTGTGTTCACGAAAAGCCACAACACGAACAGCTGTGCCTCTCTGCAACGTCACTGCAGTGCACTGCAGTGGAGCAATCCTTTGCTGAACTGCATTTGCAAGAGGAGAAACAGGAATTCCTTCTTTGTCCATGTTACAACCCTTTGATTCAGCATGACGCACACAAACGGCACAACAAAGCGACCGGAATCGTGACATGGTCAATCCTTCAAGAGCGTGGATCCACAATTGTAGATCTAAAGTCGTTGCAGACAAACCTTTTCGTCAGTCCAATAAATCTCCACTGGGAAGCCATTTTGAATTTCACAGACTTCCAAACACGTTCAAAATGTGTTATTTCGTCACCACAGGTTGGTCTTTGCACTTGACAAGAACTGTCATTCACAATCCAGATGGTTTTGTCTTCGATCCCATCTGGAGCTTCCCAGCTGATTTCAGGCTCGTTTGCGCAAAATCGGCGACTCGAGATGCATGTTGCGCACGCCCAGCGCCTGCGCGCCACTCACCATTGACCAACACCAACAAACCCGGCATTGTTTCCCAAAAATAAGTTTTCCCAGTTTCCATGATTCAAAACAACCCCAAACTAGCAGGCTGAACAAAAGAATACTCACCTTACAAGTCTGAAACGTCTTTTGACGGAGAGAACAACGGAATTTTACAAAATGGCGATTCGTAAGTTCTGAGTGATGACGTCACACAAAGACGGCCTGACCTTGGCGGGAATTTCAAAGATCAGAAAGTTTAGCCAAGTGGCAAAAACAACGCGTAGGATCTCGTAGGTGCAAATCAAAAGTCATGTATGAAACTTTCAGCTTTGATGAACACCAAAACTGATCATCGTCAAGCCAGAAATTGCATATTTTTGCACAAAAGGAAACACCCGTGTTGCGCAGGTGTTCCTCACAATAATCGAGGGATTTATTGCGTGCAATTGCTGAAAAATTTGGAAAAGGATAAACATGTCAGTTATTTGTCTACAGTGACCTTGTTCAAGTCACCCAGTACTGCAGAGTAACCAACGAGAAGCAAGCTTTTGTGAGTGTGAATTCTGTTGTTTTTTGATGATAACATTTGCACAAAATAACAATCTCCCTATTATCGCCCAAAGCTGTGCATACCAGCTTTGCAAATTTGTTCTTCGCCAAATGTCTGTGTCAACTGTTGCACTGATCTGGCTTCACAAGATTGTTCCAGTATCACAGTTCATGTTTGTGCGATGGCATTTCCACTTTCAGAGCGAACTGCCACCTTCGACGAACAGCTGTGTTGAACACAAACCGACAACGAAGACGATGGGAACTTTGCACGAGATGGATCGTGGACTGTCTCTCCTGCGACAAACTATTCAAGAAATTGTTCAACAGTTCGACTTTCTGCAGCTGAGTCCAGAAGAAGCTGAGCAAAATCGAATTGCTCTTGAGAACGTACAGGTCAGCTCACTGACCAGTTATGAAACTGACGAGATTTTGAAGTTGTTTCGGGTTCACAACTCGTATGTTTCTTGGAGTTGCAGGACAAGGTAAAAACTGTCCTTGAACAGTTGCACAGTATCGCTTCGACACTGAATACCATCAAGGAAAACACCAAGGAAGGGAAACCAGATACTAGGGCGGATGTAAAAATTGAGATTGATGCGGAACGAAGCGCAGACAGAATACTGATTGATGACACGGTGCCAAGGAACATCGTGGGAGAGACTTCTGCGATTGATGAGTTGCCCGTCGTCGGCCAGGTAGGTCAGATTCCTCCTGAAATGTTGCATTTGTTGTGGCCCAGATCATCGGGCCAAGTTTCTGTGTCAAAGAACAGGCCCGCGCTGCGTGCGACTTGCAGCTCACAAAAAATGAGTTCAGCTGTCTGAAAATCCGGATCTGAAACCTGGTTGAGACTCACCAACACTCAAACAAGTACAGTGGCGTTGCACTGTCCAGAAATATATGCACAAACAGATACATTGTCGAACTGTTGTTTTGGAGATAGAATGTGACGGAGAGCCTTCCTTCGAGTGACGGGGAAGCTGAGGACGTGCCAGAAGTGAACGGTGCAGAGGAACGAAAACCCACAGAGCTGTAAGAATTCAACCTTCCTGTCAAACGAATCTGGATTCGAATGTCAGCAAGCAAGGACGTACTGTTTTTTAAAACCAATGCCTGAGTGGATAAAAATACATTTCTGATGCAGGAGCTGCTGGTTGTGCAGAAAGACCTTCAACACTCAAGACAAACTCACCACACACGAGAAGAAATGTTCGAGCGAAGTGAAGTCGTTCAGTATTCTCGTGTGTCCCATCTGTGATCACCGTTTTCACAAGTAAGACGCGGTCTGTTCTTTTCAGTTGGTGCAGTTCTACATTTTCTGTCGTGTGCTGTTCACTTCCGTTGCTTTCATTTCCAGCCGAAATTCACTGCAAAAGCACGTGGTCTGTTGCCAGTCGAGACAGAAGGTAAATTTTCCTGCGACCCCAGAATTGGTCTCTACATTCTTCGCGGCACTTGTGAACCGGACATATGCACACTCCACACTCCAGTGAAGAGACAGGAACCACGTGAATTTTGTTTTTGTTTCAGCACATCTGCGAGCTGTGCAGTCGGTCATTTGCAAAAGAGCTGGATCTCAGGCAGCACCTCAGTGATCATGCCGCCGGGAAACTGGTCTACAATTGTGATGTGAGTCAGCTTTGTCTCTTGAGGTGATCTGAATTGTGTCCTGAAAACCTGACAGTAGTGTACAGCCAACTATTCTTTCAGATTTGTGGTAAAGCTTACGCAAGCCAGAAAGTGCACTGGGAACACAAGAACAGTCACAAGCGACCCTCGTGCAGCAAATGTGGTACACCTCTTTCCACCTCTTTTTTTCTAGTCTTTGCTGACGCTGCAACAGTATAATTTTTGGAAATCAACTTCAAAGATAGCACCGGAAAAATCTGGTGGACACCAGCCTTTCAGAACCTGGGTTTATCCAAGTTGATTCGGGTTTGTGTTGGCGTACGTTTGCAGGCAAAACGTACAAGTCAAGTTACACCCTGAGGAAACACGAACTTTCTTGCAAACAACGAAGTCCACACGTCTGCCCGACTTGCCAGAGAGACTGCAAGACGGCCAGCGCCCTGCAGAGGCACGACAAGTCCGTAAAAATACATTGATCCCCAGCTTTTGTCATTGGCATCCACGTTTCACGTGCCATCATCGAGTGTCTGGTGAATGCCTGTCGCAACTTTCTGGCTGATTTCTGTTGCTCTTCACGTTTCCTTTTTGAGGTCCCACTCCAAAACCATGCCGTTCCTGTGCAAGATCTGCAAGCGCCGCTTCAAGACGAAGACGAACCTGAGGATTCACGTCACGAACCACGCCGTGCAGCGGAGCAACGCCTCCGCCGGCGAACCACACGACGGCGACGCCGGCGAACCACACGACGCACAACGTGAGGACAGAATCAGTTCAGTGTCGAGATATCAAGCAGTCAGATCTCTTGGCAAGAAATCAGGATGAGAACCCCATTGTAGAACGAAGTGGGTTCATTTCAACGAGTGTACGCAGCACTGGCAAGTTGAAGTGACTGGTGAATGTTGCAGCGTGGAATCGGTGCTTTCATTGTTGTGCAGTGTTTTTGATTCAACCTCGCTTGCACGAAGGTAACTGTGCGTATGTTTGCTGAATTGTCCAAGGTTTGCTCTTGTTCAGCAGAAGCAGACGCGCGGTCAGAGTTGAAGGACATTCTTGAGAACGAGCGCGACCTGACGTCGGTTCCGCCTGACACGGAGTCCGCACTTCCTCAATCCACAACAGCGAACACGGTTCTCACCGCCGGTGAGTCACGTGTTTTGTTTGACAGAGCTTGTGGATCAACAGGTTATCGAAGCACTCGAAGCCACTTTTGTGTTGCAAACGTTGCAGAAGAAATGGCACGGGAAGAGATGGGAGCCTCAAAGAAATCAGACGATCACAGCAACAAACACGACCAAACCACTGGACCTTCTGGTGAATATGCTTGCAGAAAGTTGCAAGGCGCACTGACACATTTTGAAACAGAACAATCATTTGCAACCAGAAATATCTTTGCGCAGGCTTCCAAGAGACATCCAAGAACGTCATCAAACAGTCCACCGCAGCGCGGCGCTCGCTGTTTCAGTGCAACAAGTGCAGCCAGAACTTCAGCTGCGCCAGGCTACTCGTGGTAAGCGTGGGTTCTGAGAACACCTGATTTTTCTTCACTGTTCCAGCTTGGGAACCTCAATAGAACAATGCTTCTGTTCTTTCAGGCACATCGAAAAGCATCGCACCCTGATGGGAGCCCGTACACTTGTTCTGTGTGCAACAAGAAATTCAGGCTGAAAAGTCAGTTGGATGTGCACGTCAGGCATCACCACACAGGAGAAAGGCCCTTCAAGTGCGACGTTTGCTCCAGTGGTACGTTATGAACAGCCCTTCAATTTGCAAGTGTTGTCTGACCTCAGAGTCCAGAATCGGCTTTCTCTGAGGTTTTGAGGCTGAGTAGCGGAAAGATTTCTGGAAGTAGCAGCATGATGCAGACCGACAGATTCTTTCCGGGGCCTTTTCTTTTTGGAAGGCAATGTGTGTGTGTGGTGTGTGTGAATTTGACCCGTGGTTGTTCCCGTTGCAGCGTTTCACCAGCAGGGAGCGCTCAAGTACCACAAGGAGATGCACGCGAAGCAGAAGTCCGGGGTCCGGGAGTACGAGTGCCCCGAGTGTGGGAAAAACTTCCTGCTGAAGCGATACCTGCAGCAACACATGATCAGACACAACAGTGAGTCGTCTTCGGGCAGGAGTCCTGCCATTTGAGAGAAATCGCCTCACACCACCCCAAGAACTGCAGCCTCCACAACCTCACTGACCCCAGAAGAAAGTGGACACATGTATCTGTTCCTGGGTAATCACATTTCGTCCCGTTCCAGACGCGGAGCAAAGTTTCGTGTGCAGCCAATGCGGCAAGAGCTACAAGACGCGGGGCGGGCTGGAGAAACACGAGCTCGACCACGGCAACGCGCGCCGCCCACACCCGTGCCACATCTGCAGTGAGTAGAGGGACGCGCGTCATTCAACTGACACAAGCGTTCCTGACCCAAGGTGTTAGTTACCCAAGCAGTCGCGTTCAGGACGTTACACGGCGTCTCTCGCGTACATGACATCTTCATTCTCTAAACAGGATGACATTGTTTTGCAGACAAAGGCTACTTTTCCAAGAAGCACTTGACCGACCACATTCGGTCACACACAGGTGAGCGAGTTGTCCCTGGCGACACTGCGCGTGCGCACTGAGGTGAAACGCGATTTGATGTTCCACGTGGCCAACAATAACATCAACGCACCCCTGGATTTACAGGTGAGAAGCCGTTTCAGTGCAACCACTGCGGGAAGTGTTTTCCACGCCAGCGCACTCTGGTGGAACACGAGATGATCCACACCGGAGACAAACCCTACAAGTGCGACTTCTGTGATCAGTGCTTTGTCAGGCCCTTCATGAAGAGAGGTCAGTTCCCCGAGCAGCGTGAGAAGCGAGAAGAGAGTGAGGGTCCGGGTGGGCGGGGCAAGGAAAAATTTCACACTGCAGTGGTTAAAGGTTACAAGTTTGAAAGAATCAGAAACTTATTCCGCTCAAATGGATATTGAAGAAACATGTCACAGAAGACCACATTCTGCGGCAAATGCGGGAGAGTTGAGAGTCAGCTGACCCCTTCGTACTGTGCCCACGTGCTCCCACTGAACTGAGACGCATTGCTTGCAGCGCACGAGTCGAACTACCACACCGGGAAGCCTATCTACCCGTGCACCATCTGCGGACGCAACTTCGGCGTCGCGCAGGCGCTCAACAGTGAGTCGACTCCACAAACCCGCTGTTTCCTAAGGAGAGGCTTTCTACCAACAGTGTTCTGCGTGCATGTTGAGCTGCATTCTGCCTGATAAAAGGAATTTGCAGTTCCGACTTTCAAAGTTCCGTTTGTGTTGAGCTCTCTTCTGTATGACGGGAACAATAGTCCAGATTTAGTTTCGCAACAAAACAACCTGCGAAACTGCTGAAGATCTCGGTCCTGAAGCAGGAAATGGAAAAAAAATCACACTGAGAATGAATCACCATGGCAACGCGTGTTTTCTAGAGCACCTGGAGACGCACCAGGAGCGGCCGGTGCTGCGCTGCCCGCACCCGGGCTGCGACGTGGCGGTGCGCACGGAGAAGGGGCTGCGCGGACACCTCGACGGCGTGCACGGCGACGGCAAGAAGTTCAAGTGCTCCTTCTGTGACAAGAGGTGCAGGTCGCAACGCTTCCTGTTCAAGTGTCGGGTGAGCTTTGGAACGCGCTTTGAGTATCGTTCATGTCGTGTCTTCTTTGTCTCAGATACAAGGACAAGTATTCCCTGATGCTGCACGCGCGGGTTCACACGGGTGAAAAGCCGTTCAAGTGCGCGACGTGCGGCATGCTGTACACACAGGTGAGTGGGCACCGAACCGCGCCGATTCAGCACGAAACCACTCGCGGTCAATGATCAAGTGTGAGAGAGTCAGAAACTTTGTGGAAATTTTCATTGAGTTTTCTGTATTTTACGTGTCTGTGTGCGTGCAAAAACTCTTGGCCAGTACAGTGCTCAGATATCTTCAGCTTTGTTCCGTGTTCTTGTCAGCGCAAGGGAGACCAATTGAACTAGAGATCTCGCGGTGATTCAAACTTCGAACACGGTGAGCGATAATAGAGTGACATTGGTTAGTTGGTTGTGGCTTGTTGTCAACACCAGGTGCTGCAACTACCAAATTAGTCCCTGCAACTTTTTCTCAAATTTGCACCAT
>JAAUXT010050501.1_pt1 | contig 21054 bp, 18 predicted proteins | sample 7278171 | NCBI WGS metagenome assembly JAAUXT01 (sample SAMN14350112, study PRJNA611818) | marine sediment metagenome | isolation source: surface marine sediment (1.8m) | place: French Polynesia: Moorea | collected 2018-08 | reverse complement strand
ATTAAAACCAGCCAAAACCTAAGTTTTTTGAAGTAGCAAAATGCAAAAATCTGCTTCAGTTTTATTAAAAATTTGTCATAGAAAATTTAAATCAGTGAGAACAAATTTTCTTGTGGCCTTTTGTTGACAACTGGTTCAAGATTCTACACTAACACTTTGGGGTCATTTGCTTTGTTTCTGACTTTCGTACAGGGTCCAGAGGAGGGGTGGTCCGGTCGCTATGGGTGGTCCGGTATTGGGTGATTGTCTCTACAACAACTGAATTCTGATTTTGGTCGGACACAGTACCAACAGGCGTTTGACCACAGAGGGACCCCAGCTCCGCAGCAGACTAACAGCTTTTTCTCTGAGCCGAGCACCTGGATTTGGCATTTGCATTTGATTAGCTGAGAAGGTAGCAGATTTGGCAAACATTTGGAGTAAAATTAAACCTGCAGCACAAGCGTTTCAGCAGCCAACCATGAAGTGAACTGCAGGTTGTGGTCACGCACGGAGGAAACGTCCGTGCTTCATCCGTCTCATCACACAGAGAGCGTTCTGCCCGTCCGCCGTACACATCTTGCTTGTCTGTTCTCCTTTCCTTCACAGAGAATCTTCAGTTGTCTATTTTCGATCTGTGCAGCCAATTAAATTGTTGCGAATTTTACCTGGCTTTCGGGTGATGTTCAAAAATTGATGCCATGCGGGTCAAAGGAGAGGAGATATTTCTGTGCCCGGTTGCTTGTTGCAACAACGGAAGAGAAGCCTCAGTGTTACTTTCCACTCAAGATACGCGAACACTAAGCTGCTTTGTCAGTACAGATAAAACTCACCAAAAAACTTTGGGTTTCGCAGGAAGACCATGACACTGCACGAGTTGCCTGCTGAACGGTGCATTGCATATGGAAACAGGCGGAGAGCAACGCCCTCAGGCTGTCGGCCGGAGAATCGACGAATACAACAGTGATGTGCGTTGTACGGCGCCCTGGCCCAGCGTCTTGAAAGAAGGCTAGCCAATTGCACAGACTGAGAGAACAAGGAACGCTGTGACAGCTTGTCACTGAAAAGGAAACGCAATCTGAGCCTTCCTCTGACATTCTGCGCACCCAGGTGAGCTCCATTTCATATCACTTTCCAAAGGGCATCCCACCTTTGGTCAGCCCGACATGAACTGACCGCAGTTCCGCGAGTCACTTCAGACACGGCACATCCAGAAAGATTTCTCCTTGTGGATACCGTATTTTGCCACTACAAAAATACAACTTCCGGAGATCTGTTGCTGAACGGAAGCCCAATCAGAAGTCCGTCAGAGGAGATACGATTCACGCGTCTGCGTGTTGAGGGGGGCACAACACCCATACATCTTTGTTTTGCGCAGGCTAGGTACGCATGGAAGGGGATATGAATGTTTCATGCGTGCGAAGCATGAAAATGGCAAGGCATGTTGGAAATACCACTGTTCAACATCAGGAGTCGCAGTCGTTGTCACGCTGGCACGGACCAGAACCATGCATTGGGTCAAGGTTCTCTGTTGCAAAATACAACCGGAAATGTCGGTCCGAAGCAACACATGAGCTGCGTTATTCACGTTTATGCTGGAGTCTGATCACTGAAGGCCAAGATATTACAAAGTGAAGCTGCGTACCATCCTGTTGTCGAGATCATACACAAAGCATTTAATTGAAGACAGCTCCGGCCGCTTTGATGTCGGAAGGCGCAACGGCGGCTGCGCGATCTCGACCCGTCCATCTGCTTCCGTGGGCCGCGCCGACTCTGTCCGAAGTGAGAAACTTTGAACACTGTCAACATTTCTCACCAACCTGCGGCTTTGTTTCCCAGTTCAAAGCTTGAATCAGCGCTGCTGCAGCTGGTACCGAACAAGCAAAAAACAGACGCTTTGTATCTTTTTCCTCCTCAATTTCGCTTTCACAGCACATGTCAGATGTGGTCTTTATAGGACAGAACTCCAAATCAACGACAAGGAAGGTTCTTTTTTTCATGCCGTACGAACTCTTCAAACACGTTTTGGACAGAGCAAAGGTGCACGAACTGTAAACTCTGCGGATCGTCCGCTTCGTGGCGGCACCAAAGCGGATCAGTTCAGGTTGGGTAGAGGAAGGGATGAGACTGAAGCCTCGATAACTAGATGAAGCTCATTTGGAGATAAGACCCGGCCACAATTACTGTCGGAATCCGCTCCAATTGGATCGCGTCGGGATGTTGAGTCGGATCACCTGTGGGCGTCTGACCCTCTGCGATCTCTCGCATCGCCTCGCGTCCTCCGATCAGCGCTGCCACCGCGCAGCGATAACTCCAACACGTACGTATGGCTCTTACTGCGAGCCACGCACAGCATGGCTGCCTGTCACTACCTGTACTGATCTGTGTCTGCTTGCTTTTTCAGAGTTTTGCGCATGCGTGGTTTCCCCTGCGTTTTGAGGGTATGAATTGCACCTTTTTTATAGACAAGAGTCGCGCTCGAGACACGACCATCACCAGGTCGAAAACAATCAACGTCAGGCCAAAAGGTGACACGAGCACATTGCTTCCTCATGATGCATTCAATACAGACAGATGCTTTATTTGCTGTGATAGGAAAACAGAAGAACGAACTTCGTGGACATGACTCTTGGGTCAGAAAAGTGACTTCGAATGCCAGACTTTTGAAACCCAGCTGGTTTGAGGAAGTGATTTTCGTACCCACAACGCTGAATTCAACAACAACCTTGTGCCCCGTCTCCACAGGAGGGGCGGCTGTCTGCTTCCTGAGTCATGCGGGGACCTGCGAGTCATGCACATCCGGTACTCACGTATCTACTCCAGCAGTTGGTGGTGAGGACCTGGTTCTTCTCGTCCAGGTCGAGGATCTGGATGAGCGCCAATCCGTACTTGACGGAGATGGTCTGCGACGTGTTGTACACAGGACGGCCAACTTTGCCCACGCGCTCGTAGTTGTCCAGCAGGTGCTTGATCAGTCGCTTCTCATCCGACAGGGCTATTCCGTCTGCAAAAAGCAAAAGAGAAATGTTCATGGGGTGGAGAGGGAAAGGTGAACGGTCAGTGTAGGAACTGGGTTGGAATGCTGCCCTCAGTCTGCAGGTTGCGGCTCGGTGCTCAGGGCTCGATCCGATGAGTGTTCATCAGAAAGCACGACGGTATTGATTTGGATAATGCACCGACGTGCCATGATGGTCTCCCTGTGACCTGGCTGTTTGGAGTTCTCTTTCAATGTGTGAAACAATAGTTTGATTTCTGCAAAAAAGAACACTTCAGCAAAGGCTGCAAATGCCTGAAAGAGCTGATTTCCTCAGCGAGACACACAGCTTGAGTTTTGCAGCTGATCTGAAGAGCAAGGTAAAGCCAGGGATGAAACTTTATGCCGGACACTCGGTGATTGGAAGAGAAGCACTCAGCGTTTCCTCGCAGAATTGCGCCGTCCCCATTTGGAACATTGAGTGGAAGGTCAACACCGCACAAACGAGTATTTCTACCTTATTGGCTCCATGTTTCCGCTCAGAAGTAAAGTTTAGTACTTGGTAAGGAGAGACCGAGCCATATGTCACCCATGTCGTGTGGCTTGCAAGGTGCTCCGACGAGTCTCCTGGGTCTTCGCGACGCTTTTAATCAGCAGTGGCACTGATGACTTGGCGGACAGCTCAGAGGACGTCTTGGCTACGATGTAGTGCATTTACCAGACGTCATTCACCGTGGTCCATTTGTTTCACCATTTGCACAACGCGTTGTTGCGGTTTGATTGAGAACCTGGGTCACTTTGAGGCGTCAACATGCACAGAACACTTTTGCCACTTCTGGTCCTCAGATTGCATTTGTTTTGCATCTTTTGTTGACGAGTTAGGGTTTCGTTTCTGTTGTCCCAGGCCCCGTGTTGCGTTGTGCTCCGACACGTTGCGGCGGATACGCGATGCAATGTGGTTCCACGATGGGGTTCAGCTGCGGAGGCTTGAATGACAACCCCACCTGGGCCACCTGTCTTTGGTCTTGCACAGAAACACACACACACACACACACACACACACACACACACAAGACACACACGCGCGCGCGCGTGCGTACACTTCTCAGACTGTCTTTGTTTTCAGCGAACAGCAGAATAAAACGTGTGCCAAGATCCTGAACACAGTTTGTGCGTCTGCCCACAATGGTATGTCTGCCCAAAACGTTTTCACTTCTTCATAAAGTCGTCGTTTGCAGCGACCACATCAAAAAGGACTCAAGCGGTGTGAGGGATTCACAAACATAGTCCAGCTTTGTTGTCAGTGATAAGATCAAAAGCTGAGCAAGCAACCTGCGTCATAAACCTCTTTTGTGAAAAACAACATTCGCTCGCAACAAACCTGTGAACAATGAAAATCCTCAGAAGCTAGCAGACCACAGATTGAAAAATACAGCACCAAAGCAGCTGGTTTCTCAACAAAAACCAGCTTTTCTGTTGCGTTTATTTTTCTATTGTAGTTTCAAGCACACACCCGTAGATGGTTTGCAATGAATAGCTCACTTGCATTTTCACGCCGAATTTGTGCTGTGTCAATTGAACGGTTTCATTTCAAATATGTGCCAAATCTCTTGTAGTTTCCGACAAACTTCGTGGCAACATGTATGGTTCTCTATCCCGGGTAGGGTACCCAGTTCTGAGTCACAAATCACACGTTACGACATGGGTCATAAACACAGGGCTTGGGCTTCAAAAACTTAGTGCGATATGCCAAACTTCAGTTTATCCCGAACCAGAGTTCCTGCGAAGATTTGCGGAACCCAAGTTGAAGCAAATATGAGGAGCACCACTCGCTCGTCGGGCGAAGCCACCAGTTGAATGTGTGCTTATCTTCCTTCACCACAAAGGAGCCAACGAGCCGACGCACGTTTGAAGTCTTTTCAACCGACAGAATTAAAACAAGGACATGAATGCAGGCCAGGCCGGTTCGTGACGGAAAATTCAGGTGGAAAGGGAGGCAAGTGGTTATGGCTGTATCTCTCCCAGGAGACCAAAGCATTTTGTGTCAGTAATCGGCCGCAGTTGTGCTCGTGGTTTCTTATGCCCGTAGTTCGGTGTCTCGGCCTGTGTCGTGCAGAAGAACGAATAATACCTTTCACAGTTTTCAGGTCCCTTCATGAAACTTCTCGTGTCCTCTGTTTTCTGTAAGCAAAAGCTATGATGACACTGCTTCAGGAGAAATGGCGACGGGAATTCAGAGTTGAGTAAAGACAGCACGAAAGGGAGCTGCAAGTGCACAGTCCCAAAAAGTTTGTTTCCTCGTACCATGAAACCCCCATTGTTACAGCTGCAAACTGAGTGGCGAGAAGTGCACAGCTTTCTTCTGGGCTTTTCCCTGATGCACTTGGTACTGATGAAACTCGGATATCTCCGTGCGCTGATGAGACCGAGTTGATAACTACCAGTCTCCGTCGCCCATTACTCAGCTTATTGGCCAAGTGCGGATCTGCCAGAGCTTCTGAACGAGGAGCAAGTGAGCGGACAAAGATCTACTGAGACTTTTCAAAGTTTCATAAAGACACTGGTACTTTGTGTGGAGCGTTTCGCTTTTGTGGTGCAAGAATCAAATCGGAGACAACCTCAACAAGTGAGTTTGTGAAGTTTTGTGGCAAACATTTGTTGTTGAGGTTTGACGCCAAAATGGCTTCACGGAGCTTGGAGCTACATGTACATGCTTTGGAATCTCGTATCAAGTGTTGGAAAGCGCAGATTGCACCTTGACCGTGTCCGCATTTTTTTCACTTGCGCAGCAGTTTGTGCCGAGCTGCGGGCGACGCAAATGTGACGCAAGTGCCTTCATCAGTGAATTATTCATCCGCTTATTGTAGCACAGCTGAGAACCTCCAACTAATTTACCCGAAGACCGGACACAGGGAATTGCCTAACGTGCACTCAGATGCATTAGACCGCAAATAAATGGTGAAGATTTACATGGTACAGACCTTCAAAGCGGATTCACAAAACCCTTTTGGCGCAAGTCTGCGTGGCGAAATCGCTGCGGAACTGTGACTAAAAGGGGGAATCCATTGTGGAGGACGATCCTAACTGATCTCTTCATCCCTGTAATGCAGCTCTGATTGCGTCTGTTGTGACGGTTCGCTGTTCCCGCTGTTTGACAGACTTTACGAGTAAATGTACTCAGCAAGCGTCTGGGACTTGCCTTTGTGACACCACAATGTCAAAGAACTGACCCAGTGGGAACAGACCAAGCCGTGAAATGGAATAATGAATACTGTTCAGTCAAGAGTAATTGACTACTGATCAAATTCGCAGCCACTTTCCTGATACCTTAAATCACACGGTGATGGCATTGACAGCGAAGCTGCCAGAATCACCTCTGATCAATCAAATTTGTCGGCGATATCAAGTGGAAAAGCTGTGCTGGGCCCCGGGAGATCCGCGGCTCGCACGAGCCCTGCAGGGTCAGCGATACCGAGTCGAGCATGTAAGCGGCGGCGCGCTGATGGGTGGCCATTTATCTGCTGGTTTGTTCAGTCTCCTCAACACGAACAAAAACGCCTTTTCTGTATTGACGCAAAAGAAACTGCGTTCTTCATTTTGGCTGTTTTCAAGTTTTGAACCTGAAGTTATTGGAAAGCCGTTGTTGAAAAAGGACACAGAAACAAAACAGTTTTCTTTGACGACTCAACTCAAACAAACCTTCGTCTCACTTCAAACTTTTCCTGGTTTGCACTTTCGGGGAAACCCATGTTCAATTCCCGGACTTTTTGGGGGATTTCCAAACAAGTCCAACTTTTCGAATACGGGCGAAATTGCGACCACTTGGCGCATGGCGAAGGTTTTCGTTGCACGAAGCTAGGTGTCAAGGAACTCACTGCAGTTTTTGTATCGTGTGCACTGCTGGCTGGTTGAAATACACCCGCACTTTTCCACATGTTGGGCAGCAATGCGGTTTGTTGTACTTTTGGGTCCAAGGGCCCACCCACCATACATGCATCACCACTTTCAGCTGGTGCGCCAACGAACTGAAATTACAACCCCCATTCGAAATGACACACTGCGTCACCATGATTTCCCAACGAGATTTATCGCACATTTGAGTTCTGATAAATATTTTGTTGAGGCTTCTGAGATAATTGTGCAGCGAAACAAAAGTCCAGGGTGTCTTTGCTTTCACGAGTCGCTCCTTGCTCCGAGTGGTGTCGCGTTTCCGCTGTGCTCATTCGGAATGTTCTATTGTTGCGGCATCCACAGACCCTGAGTCACCTCGTTGTCAGAAACGACAAGAGACGCGCCGCCTGTCGCGCCGCACGCACGTCTCAAAGGACTCTCACTCCACCCACATCAACAAGAAAACATCTTCAGCGACAACTTCACGCAACGAATCTGACCAGACGACACTTTGTGCGGAACAGACCATAAATCAGACAAACTGTTTGTTGTCAGAACCTGAACCGAATCGTCACGTCTTTGTTGAAAAATTTGAACATCCGTTGTCCTTCCATGTGCGAGCGTGCACGGCAAAAAGATGCAGTCTCTGCCACAAACTCAGAAGCCCCCAAGGATCGGGTCGTGTACGGACATGCACTTACTTTGGCCTGGTTTGGTGTTCGACTGGACGCATTGTCAAGGGGTGGAACTGTCAAAATTTGGCCGGGCCTTACCTACACGTTTGCCTGCACCTCTGACACAGCAGATGTTCAAAGTCGACTCACTGAACCAGAAATCTTCACTATGTCAATTCCAAGGGCTCACCAGTACCAGAACTTCAGAACACCAGAACTTCATGACTGCTCAACCGTCTGAGTTCACCAGAAGACGTCGGGTTTCAATGGAATCCTCAGAACTTGAAACCCATTGGTGAGTTAGGTTGTGTTCAGGGTCAGTTTGACCAGGTTCTCACGAAAAGAGGTTCAAGCACCGGTGGTTAAGTTTGGTTCTGGTCAAATTACAATTTTTATTTGGATTCAGCGCCCTCCTCACCAGGGCCTTCCCAGACCTCTGTGTGTGTGTGTGTGTGTGTGTGTGTGTGTGTGTGTGTGTGTGTGTGTGTATGTGTGTATGTGTGTATGTGTGTATGTGTGTGTATGTGTGTGTGTGTGTGTATGTGTGCATCTTTCTATGGATGGTACAGGTGTTGTCGGGCCCTGAGAAGCTTTGTGCACCTCGTACGTGTCGGTGTGCGACAAATGAAAGACAAACATTCTCAAATTGACCTAAATTGTGTGTTTGCACTTCAACATACCAGAATAAAAATCAGTAACTTTTTCTTCTTGGTTGCTCCTTCATAGACTACAGCTGACTCTGAGATCGGAAGAAGTTTCACATCTTTCCATCGACTTGGATCCACAAATTCTCACAACAGTTAATTGAAATACCTTGGCGTCTGAGACTCTGCGGTTATCAGATGCCGAGCAAGTTTATTCTGAAACATCTCGATGTACGAGGTTTGTATTCTTACGACCGAGACGACTGTTTCTGGGTGTACATTTTTGACAGTGTCAGCTCCCAAATTGAGTACCGTGTGTGCACGGATGTCGTCGATTCTGTGTCGTGTTTTGACTGTCTCAGCACATGCTGCAGCGCACTGAGCGACCTCGGAAGTTGCGCATCTTCGGACGGACAGCGATGGAGGTGGCAGTCGTTTGTGCGCTGCTGGTTTTCACCCTCTTTTTGCTGTTGTTTTCGCTGCTGACAGCTCTGACTGCACACAGCAAAGAATGCCAACGAGTTGAAATCCGTGCGATGACAAGAAGAGGACTGGAACTGACCCAAATTTTGAGACAACTCCGTGCAGACCACGCCCACCACGCCCTCAGCAAGAGCGCAGTGTGCCGCTGGGTCGTGAAACTGAGAGCAGGACGCAATGACTTGTCGACTCCAAAATCAAGTGGAAGGCCACCCAAGTTGACCCTGGACTTGCTACGCAGAATCAAAGCCAGTCTGGATGAAGACAAGTCGAAGACCATCAGACAGCTTGCACGTGAGTTCAATCTATCCTTGTCGACAATCCACCGTGCTCTGCGCTCCCACTTGAAGCTGAAGAAGCGACCAGCAAAATGGGTGCTGCACCACCTCACAGACCAGCAAAAACAACATCGCCTGGGTGTCGCCCGCTGGATCCTGGGAATGCTGACCCGCAGCCCCACCCTCTGGTCACGCATCGTCACAGGAGACAAATCCTTCTTTCTGGTTTACGACCCTGCTGCGAAGCAGTCGACAGCTTGCTGGTTGGAGCGCAACGAGGAGTGGCCAATGAAGGTCAGAGGAAGCAAGTGGACCAAGAAGGTCATGTTGATTGCCTTTTGGGATGCCTCCGGTGTCATCTTGAGGGAGTTTGTCCCCGCAGGAATGGGTGTGAATGGCATTTTTTATGCCGGATTCATGCGCAGACTGAGGGAGGCCATTCGATGCAAACGACCACAAATGTGGCACAGAAACTCCTTCTGGTTGCATCATGATGGGGCGTCCGCCCATCAAAGTGATCCGGTGATGAATTTCCTCAATGCAACCCACACCAAAATCCTCCCTCACCCCCCGTACAGTCCGGACTTAGCCCCGTCGGATTTCTTTCTCTTCAACCATATCAAATCCAGAATGAGAGGACTGCGCTTCGCAACACTGGAAGAGCTGCGCACAAAGGTGGACTTTGAAATCAGACAGATCGGTCAATTCGAGTTCCAACACACGATGGAAGTGTCATTCAGGAAATGCCTCACCGCCTGCATCAGGGAGCGAGGTAACTACTTTGCGTGACATTGCCAACACCCCGGAATAAGTGCGGACTGACCCAGGACTAAAAGAACCATTTCTGAACTGGACTCACGAGTACAGGGCCCGGCAATGCCCAAAAGTTGCGTCGATGTTACCGACACATTTCTGACAAGGAAAAAAGTTTTGTTGATCTCTGAAATGTTGTGTATCTAAAAGAGGAGGACTTTCATTAAAGGTTTGCAGTGCAACAAATTTGTTCCTGTCATTGCCGCACCCGTGAGTAACCTCGTCTCGGTCGTAAGAATACAAACCTCGTATCAGAGAAAGAGAAGGAGCATCACGTTACTCTCATGCAGAGAAACGGGCAATACTTGTACATCGAGCCACGTTGACACCAGTTTTGTCGTGTGGCGGGCAGATTTGACCAATCGTTCAAACCAATTGGTGACAAAACTAGATGCGACGTGCCACGTTCGTTGCGAACGACATGCAGATCCTATCCATCTGTCGATATCTGGAGAATCTTGGAAACATAATCAAGCAAAATACTTGATTCCCTCACGAAGATACAACATCTGCAGCGCTGAAAAGCCATTCATTTTCCTGGCGCACGACCAGCAAATGAATGGACCACGGACACCGCAAGTGCTGCATGACTCCACCCGGGACGTCTCCCAATTACATTAATTCCCATCTGATTTTTTCCAGAACATTAATTATCTGAAATTAAACACTAATCCAATTTTAGTGGCTGCGTAAAAACGACATCTTGTTTCGACGAGTTGGTGGAGGAGTCGGAGTGCGGCGGAAGCGGCGTCGCCGGTGCGGAGCGCAACTCGAGGCGACTCCCAACATTTGAACCGCACTTCATCAGCCAATTTTCCAAACCGAACCAAAGTGACTCCCAGTGGAAGCTGGATTCAATTGCGACCAGACCTCCCGCACGCAAGTCTGGTGCAAAGGTTTTTATGCTCTTTTCTTTCTGTTTTAACAACAACAAAGCACCTGCAAAGCACAATTGTACCCGGAGGCCTCTTACCCCTGACCCAAATCAAGCTCAACTCTACTTTGCATTGTTAGCGGCAGCTTTTCTCTCAAATCAAACATTTCCAAATGCGACTGTGAACCACTTGTGTACACACAAAAGCACACTCTGACGCACACAGCAGTCTGCAACTGAAGTCCCGTGTCCGAAAGGAAACGTTTGTGCTTTGCATACATTTTTTGCTTCTCTTTGGAAATGTGTTGAGCATGAAGGAAATTCTGCTTCTTACGACCAGTGCGAATGACTTTTGTCTACATACCTAATTGCATCAGTAACAGGCACGTTTGCAGAAGACAGTTGATGCCTTGCCCCATTCAACAAATTCGACATCCGATTTGCAACATGGGTCGCTGAACATCAATATCCATTCAAACTACCAAGTGTGTCCTGCGTGTTTTGGAATGTCTGCAGTCAAAAACTTCTTTTGTGGTGAGAAATTCGTTGTGAGGTCTTCACTGATTCAAAGTGCTCTGTTAGAAAGTACCTTTCGGATTAAAACTGAAGTCCCCGGTTGTGCATTGACTGCTCTTGTGTTGGAGCATTTTGGCAGAAGGAGTGAGTGTGAGTAAACCGACTGAGTACTACCGGCCGCATCGCTAGTTAGCAGCGCCTTATTGCTTCCAGCCCGCCCTGCTCCAGCCGCAGCGGACCCGACAACTTGCACGGTGATCCGTTGTGCAGCTGAGAAGAGCATCATTGGCTCGTTCCTGATCTCTCCTCGGTGGCTTAAGTTTTTAACGCGCTTGGGATGAATACCTCAATCGCGTGTTGCCTAATATTTTAATTTGTCTGCTTCTCTTGCAGCAGTCACGACTCGGTAATGGATTTGGCATTGCTCGTTACTTGCAGCAGGTTTGATGGAGAGTTACAGTGCCGCCCATTAGACTAAAACAGCGGTCGATGTCTTCCTTTACAAGAGAAACGGAAGCGAACTGAAGAACATATGGAAAACGAAAAGACCATCATTTGTTCGTGTGTTCGTGTCAGACGTTCTGTTGGTTCAGGTTTCATCTTTTGTGTGTCTCGCACAATACCCGAGCTCGACTTACAAAAGAGAACAAAACAATCAAGTCTCGATGCTTGAACTGGTCAGTCGCTGAATGCCACTTCGTTGTTCTCTTTTCTGCATGACATTTCATTCTGTTGAGCTGCATGTCTCACGAGACTGAAGTTCAGACAACTTGAAAGTGATGAAGCCGAAGTTCCGGGCGGTGCTTCCTTCCGGACACTGGTAATCGTCGCTGAGATTGTTGCGGAAGACAGACCGAGTGGATTCAAGCAATGGAGAATATAAAGTCTAAATAATGCGAGTTTTGATCCCCAAGTCCAGCACAGAATGTTCTGCTGCGGTGTAGCTGCTTCCTCAGACTCAGCCAGATTTGATCACTTGATCCACAGCAGATGTCCCTCCGAATCAGTGTCACTATCTTGATTCTGTCTGTCATTGAACACAGACAGTCCACACGAGCTGTAGCTGAAACTCGCACGTGTGTTCCGGGACAACTACAGGCTCATAAAATATCCAGGTTCCTTTCACATTCATGATGCTTTCAAGGAAGTCAGTGAGTGAAGCAATTGACTTCATACGTCTTCAGCCAAAACCGACTGGAGTTGCTTCCAGGTTAAATTAATCAAATGCTTTATTAAATATGGATGGAATGACCTCATGAGGAGAAACTGCTTATCATTGCACAGAACGAACCTTTTATGTTGGGGACGAAGATTAATCAAGGATAAATATTGCACAAACCTGCTCACTGTAACCTGTAGAAATGTTTTGTCCAATAGATTCTAATTGAACACAACCAGCCGTTGTATCCTGCAACGCGGGAACAACGTGGGATCGCCCACACAACCCGAAGAAAGCTTGAGGACCCAAGGCAAATTCTGCATTTCGAAGCAAAACTCTCTTGGCAAATGTTTTCATTTTCAGCAAAGATAAAACGGCACTTCCTGCCAAGAGGACCAAAGTTTATTTCTGCACGATGTTTGCAGATGTCATTTTCGGTCTTTGGTCAATGTCAGGACATAAAGCAGAGAATGCAGGAAGTCACTCAAGAGTGCAAATTTGGACGACCTCTCTGTCTCTCAGTGTGCGTTCACAAAGATCCGACAACTACTTTGATTTGCTTGGGTCAAAAGTTGGTTGGAACTGGAGGTTTGATCACAAGCTGTGAGAAATTTGATTTCGTTTTGATATCAAACGGAAGGAGAAAGGGGCCGACAGGTTTTAGTACGACCTAAGCTCAAACGATTCTCCAGCAGGTCTCTTGTTCCGGACGGGGAGTTGTCATTCGTCTGTCCAACCTTGACACCGGCGCGTGAAGTCTCGAGGAAATTGCCAACACAAGTCCACACAGAAAAAATTTCTCGCCACGTTTTACACTCAGTGCTTCCCATTGTACCTTGATTCAAGCAAATTGTCAAATGGAAATCCAGACAATTTAGTTTGGTTGGGTGGAGGGACTTATATTTTGGCGTTTGCAGACAGGTGACACCTCCGACACAGAGACATAGCAAAAAACCCAGCAACACCTGGAGGAAAGTCGAGACATTTTTTTGCAATTATGACACACATTGCCCTTGCATTTTTGAGGCTGATGGCTCGAGTCTCAGCCCACGACGCACCTTCGATTTTTGTGAATGCCGTCAGGTGGATTGAGGTGAATGCTGCGAGGTGATTTCTGTCTCATTCAAAAGCAGTGAAATCCTGAGATCCAGAGACGTATCCGTGGTGAGCGACAATCCTCAGCCAAGTGCTAAACATCAACTGCTGCTGCGTTGACGTGAAATTGCAACGCACGAGCCTCGTAAATCATTTCCCCAAAGTGAGCAGGAGTTAGTGGCTTTGGTGAAAGTTCCGACAGATTCAATGAGCTGAAGCCAATCTGTCTTGGTTCAACATTTGGATCTTTTCTGGTGAACTGAATGTGTGTTGATAATTCCCTGCAAAATCTCTATGGCATATTGATGACGCGGAAACTGCAGCACACGTTTTTGTCAAACTTGTTGAAAACAAAAAGCAATAATCACTTTCAATAATCAGTGAATAAAGGAAACCTGATGCAATTTAGTCAAGCATCCTTGTTCACCCAAGAGGAAAATTCAATTGACAACAAGTGTCATGGTAAGAAGTAAGGCAATTAAATTTTATCTCAGAATTCAAATTGGGTTTTCTTCGTCATCGCCAGCCCCTTGAGAAGTAACGAACGACGGTTTCTGTCACAAATGGGGGAAGCTGAGGATTTTGTTCACATGTTCAACCCAACTCCACTTTGGTTTGTTGGTGTGGGTTTGTGCTTCACGTTGAAGGAAGGGCGCAGATTTTACTTTTCTCAAAGTGAAATGGCCAGATTTCACGCGTGATATGTCTTGTGCTGGATAACTGGGTTGGTTTCCACTGCATTTTGTGCCACTGTGGACTCAACGCTGTCCTGAAATGAAGTCATGGGGACATTGATTCTGAGGTCATGTTTGCAAGTTACAGACAGTCACTTCTGTGCCATTAAGATGTGAAGCCACATGTCCGGTCCAATGTTTCAGTAATGTCCGGACCTTCTGTCATAAAGCTGCAGCCATTTAGGTCCAAATGCTCCATTAGGATAAAGGAAACGAGTTTTTTGCTGATCCACAATGGCGTAAGACAGCCAGGAGCTTCTGACTCACAAGGTAATGTGTGTACTCTGTCCACGAGATAAAACTGAATTGGGCTGTAAAATGTTTCAGGTAATTATCGTCCACAGTGACCCTGAAGTGACCGCACCACAGATCATGTCAAGCATCAAGGCCAAATTGTCAAAACGATTCCCATTTCCCTTCAAGGACCTTCCACACACACGACTTCAACACGTTGGGGTGTTGCTTTTTCTGGCAAGACATCCAACAAAGATGTCGGGAGAGAGAAAAGTTTTCAGTACCAACGTACACAGGTTCTTCCCAAGTGGGTCAACAATTTTATGCTTATTTATTCGATGTTTTCCTTTGGACCTCGTGAAGTTTTGACTCAATCTGATTTTTCACTAACTCTTTGCGTACAAAATGTCAGTCAGTCAGGAAAACAAAGGATTGCTGATGACCTAGTTGAAAAGCTGATTCAGGTCGTGTCGTTTGCGCACTTCTCCTCACGCGAAGCTGAAACTGGAGTAATAAACGGCAGCGTGCCCAGTGGCGGCCACGCGGGGAGGCTTGCGCCGCCAACGTTGTGCTGGCCTGTCTGTGAGAACCGATTCGGTTTGTCCCAACTCATCGTGCCATCAGTGACGCCTCGCTGTCTCTTATGTTTTGGTCAGTTGGCTCTTGCTTTTTTCGTTCTTGTTCGAAGCACACCTTTGCTTGGTTTCGGTGCCACATGACATCCAGCCAGCGCAGCTGCTCTGTTCAGAGGCTGCCCCTTGCATCACGGCTGCTGTTCTGTTTCCGCCCATCAGTCGACGTGAGTTCCTCGTCGTACGGCACAACCGCTCCAGAAGAGACAAGCGAAAGCGACGGCCAAAACCACATTTTCGCTGTCTCAATCTAGCTTCATTTTCTGTTGTCAGCTTCTGAGATGTGTTTGCTTTCTATTTGGGAGCTTGACGCATGCAGACCATTCGGACACTGAACCTGTGTCAGACCTCCAGGTTCTCGGAGTGTGAAGTTCACTTGCTTGATGCTCGGCCTTTGTGCCGAAGACTGTCTTGCTCTTGCATTAGCTAACGAAGCCTCAAAGTGCGAGATAATTGACAACCGGTTGGGACTTCTCCCAAAGATTTCCATCAACTCATCGAGCTGTGTGTGCAGTACTTACGAAACAGTATCCTTCCAGGAAATGGTTTTAACGAAGTGTTTGGTTTCTACGTCATTGGTTCTCTTGCTGTCCACTCTGGAACACCAAGGAAAACCAAAGAACACCAAGGCCCCTATTTTTGGACAGCTGAGCCTCAACTCCAGGAACCTGCCTGAAGGTTCGTCTTGCGCTTTTGGGTGGCATTGTGTCCAGTGCTGGTCTGCTGTTATTTGACAGGTTGCGTATGAAAAACTGCGAAACACCGCTCTGACCCACGAATATGATAGCGCGTTGCATAAATGCTGGATAAGACTCATGAATCCAGTTGCTGTGCATTTGTGTGGAGCTCATGGTGTACAATTTCCGCTCTTGTGCGTTGTCAGTGTTCTTTGGGAACAGAGCCATCACAGCTTTGTGACATATGAACTGTTCTCGTCTTTCCGTCAGAATACGGGAAGCACATGTCTGAGACAAGGTGATAATTTCAGAAAACTGTCAAGTCAATTCCTTTCACCCCAAATTTGGAATTCAATCCAGGACACTCCACTCTTGACACCAAGCAATTTGGTCGGAGTGATCATTTGAGATTGCACGCAGTTGCTGCATTGTGAGAAATATTTCCTTTGAAACACAATCCCAGATTCCCAGAAGCAGACAAGTCATTTGCTGTGCGTGGCAAGTGCATTGTGCCCTCACTTTTCTCTTTTGTCCTTGATATGAAGTGTGGCCTTTTCAGCATGTCTTGAACTTCAGGATCTGTATGAGGGTGTCTGGAACGAAGTACATGAGTCCATCTACCACCATCAAATCAAACGTGGTGCTGCACCAGTCAAAGGTGGGGTTCGATTTGCCAAACCAGGTCGCAGCGTTCCTTCCAGAGCAACCCAAACAACAACCCTTTTCATAAGTGGATTGCAGTGGATCGATTTGGATCGGCCAAATTGTGTTTTATTTGCACCAATCTTTGGTGATCCGGATCGCCAGATTGCGTAAATCGAACGGCACCAAATATCGCCACAGTTACGTTTCAGGTGGCACAGAGAAACAACCTGGCCTTGGTGTCAAAACAGGTGAAGTGGCCAGGTTTAGGGACAGTGCATGACCAAGATCGAACGGACCTTACATTTCCGTCATTGTTTTCTGAATTGAGATCGGGCCCCTCTTCACGAAAAACTTTGTCCACCTGTGGCTGCCGGGCACTGCATTGCATGTCAATGTTTGGGCCCGCGGTGACTTGATCATTCGGGTCGCTTGTTCGGGTCACTCATTCGGCTTGCTCAAAAAAAAAAAAAAAAAAAAAAAAGATTCTCACCACAAAATGTAAATGGCACATACCAAAACTCTTTTGAACCATCAGTTCTACCAACAACCACCAGTCACACCAGTAACAAGGGTCAGAGCAATGAGTTGGGCAACTGACAAAACTTTTTGGCAATTTTGCTTTTATCTCCAAAATCCTCACACAATTACAGCTCTGCAGTGCCTTGACTAATCTGTCAGATCTGAAGACCAAAATGATTATCTCCACGTGTACAAAGCATTTTGATGCAGTATGAGCCACAAAATGTTCCAAAAAAGTGCAAACAGGTTGCATTACCAAACCCTTTTTTCAAGAAAATTTCAATATTTTTTTGCAACCAGTTCTCCATAAAACACACAAAAAACACACCAAATGTTTGTGGTCAATGTGGCCAGGCCAAAATAACACATTTTCAATTTCAACCACCTGAAAACCACTGAACTGAAAGTTTCATTACAGAAGTTCACTTTACCTGAAAGCCCCTCTGAGTGATGAAAATGAGTTGTGTACACCATTGACAAATATTGCTCACTTTCATTGTTTTGCATAAAAAATAAAACAAGTCTTGAAATTTTGAGTCCGCCATCTGAACTTTTCTACTGAAAATCTGACAACATTCCATTTTGTTCTTTCAAGACCTTGGAGTATTTTTGGACCTGAAACACAACAAACGGACCACTTCAACCGAAACTTGTACCAAAAACCTGGTCCTCACAATGCGCACGAGATTATTGTCCAGGATGAATGTTCGGGTGGCTTGTTCGGGTGGCTCCAAGAGCAACCCGAACACAATCACGTGAACAGAGAAAGCGAAAACTGTTTGTAACATCTTGTCTGCTGCACGCTAAAACAGAAATTCGTGCAATTGCCGTCATTCGTTGCTGATCTCTCCTCCGCGTATGCAGTTGTGTTGTGTGAAAAAGAACAAAACAGGCTTGACAGCTATCTCCACGTGAACAAACATGAGTCGTGCGATACAACCAGCTCAAAAAGATAGCAGATCTTGCAACAGACGGTTCACTTCCACAGAAAATATATTCCGCCTTCACAATGGAGGCGACAAGTTTGGAAAATGAATGATAACACCAAGAGCCCCATCTCGACATCTACAACCTGAAGTGCATTTGCTGTGAAAAACTGAGATGTTCCCGAGAAAGCTTTGAGCGATTTACCTTGTACTTTAAGTGCCGCTAATATCCACGCCACAGGGAGTAACTTCTGCACAACTTTTTGGAGGAGTGTGATGTAATTGTTTCCCATCTTGACCTGTGCAAGAAGGAGCCATGAGCAAGTGATCTGTTTTAGCAGAAGGTTATCTGCTCTGTCCAAATTTTATTAAGTCCATGTTTAGCTGATGCTTTATTAATTCAGTGCCTTAGGTCTGCTCTCATCCCACAGGGGAAGTGCAGGGAGCCGCGCATTGTTTCCTTTCCTCTTCATTCCAGCTGCACCGAGGCTCTGCGCACAGCACATGCACGGGAGACTGACGTGATCGCCTCGCTGACGTTTCAGCGTCGCACTCGGCAACCTGCCGCCCGTGTCTGACTTCGGGTGTCTCCCCCTCCTCGCAGAATGTCAAAGGTTCCCGCAGAAGCTCATTAAATTTATCCAGATGCGAAGGCGCGTGGTCCGGCGACACGTGCACACATGTACGCAGGTGCCTCGTGCAAGAACCCAATTAGGCAAAGAGTTGTTTTCACGCTACAAACTTTTCAAAAAGCCAGGTGACTTTCCCAAGCCTGAACAGCTTCATTGACTCGGACCAGCTTTTACAATGGTCGAGGACTGATGTGGCAAGAGCTGCCTGCTGGTAAACTTGCGTTCTCAGCGTCTTGTTTATTGTACAGCGTCACGACGGCAAAAGTTGTTTGTGCCCATTTTCCTTCTGTGTGTTAAATGTCGATGCCATGTACAAAGAGCAGAAATTTACACGTTGATGACTGGTTCCACTGATTCCACGACACCCCGGGCAAATGAAGCAATGTACTGAACGCGATGATCTGTTCAAAGGTGCGAGCACTTTCGAAGGTGCTGTCAAATGGACAAGTGGAGAAGCCTTGCATGTGAATGGTGAGGAAACATTCCTGGGGTTTGAGGCAAATGAGCAGGTGGAGAATTAGCAAAACAGAAAGCGACAGTGAACGTCAAAGTCCTTCCGAAAGATTAAACCGCCAAACGTCAACCAAACTTCACACCTTTACACGAACTTACCGAGACAGGTGAGGGCAATCAAAGCCTGCAGCAGGGCAGCGAGGTGAAAACCCATCCAGAAATTCGCTGCTTTTGCGCTGATTTCAACTTGTTTGGCCCATTTTGTACTCGATTCCACTGGGTGGGTTCCATTTTATTTGTGAAAATTTGTTGTTCCCTTTGAATGGAGACGAACTGACAATTCCGTCCAGTCGAGTCAACACTTGGCGGAAATTGATTGCTTTGGATATCAGTTTTCATAAGTCCTTGACGTCGCGTGTCATTGGTTGAGGGGACACCGTGAGCCTCGAAAGGTGCCACAGGTCGAGGTGTGATCCCCTCAGGGCGAGCGCGGCTCACGTCCCACGGGGCAGCGGAGCAATCCTCAGCGCAGAAGATGAAGATCTGACCGAGCCCCGGAGTTGAGCTCTCTTGCAGAAGACACACATCCCGATCAGCGCGCTCCCGGCTGAAGCCAAGTAGCCCCTTCATCAGTGTCTTCCATCAGACAGATAAGTTGCCCATCTGCGGGCCTCATCGTTCCTGTCTCACCAATGACCCATGGAAATAGTGCCAACAACCAACGAGATAAATCCGAATGGTTCTGCGTCTTGCTACATGTGCCAATCTTCTCTAATTGAAAACGAGCCGACCATTCCACGTCGAGATACAGGCTCTTTCGTCCAGTTTGTTTTCGTGCGCATGTTTTCTACACGATCTCCAGGTTCACATGTTTCGCCCAGAGTTGGGCGCGACAATGCTGAGAGTCACAATGCTCAAAACACAGTGATGTGATGGATAAAACGGCCCAGACACGAATCGTTTTCTGCCAGTGTGGGAATCTTTCAAGACAGTTGTTTCGTTTTGTTTTCCTCACAATTCACGCGTGTACATGTTCCCACACAGCAAACACATGTACAACCATGAGTGTGGATTTATCATTTATTTAAAATGGAGATATTGATTGATTATTGTATGGAGATTGCAACTTGCGTTGACTTGGTGCTGTTCGTGTTTGCAAATACCTGTACACCACGTGTGTTTATTGAATACTCGATGGGACACATCGCACAAACCAGTGGTGATCGCTTTGTGCGAAGCTGCAGGAAGCCATCAACGCAAACTGCACCTATCAGCTTGTGTTATTGCACTTCACAAGCTCACAGACATCACAGAAGAGCCACAAGAATCAAAGGATTTGCTCACAACACATGCCCGCACATCACAAGCCCCTCTGTCGGAAACAATCACAAACAACAACACAAGTGTACAAACAAAAGAAAACTTTGGAAAAGGACACAGGATTGACAGCTTGCAAGAACACACACACACACACACACACACACACACACACACACACACACACACACACACACACAAAAGTCCACACATTGTGCGAAAATGATGCATTATAAGCTGCAAAATGATGAAACACACCCAAGGATGTGAGACAAATACACCTCATGAAAGTGACTCGTCTGTCTTTTCGTTTTTGGTCTCGTCACTTGTAATGACAGGCTACTTGATGTTCGAGAATGCAAAACGTTTCACGTCAGCTAGTGTACTGTTAAGAAACAGCAACAGTGTCTTTCCTCTGTCTCGACCTTGCTGGAAGGTTATTGGACGGATCGGATGCACATGCAAGCGGGGGTGAAGACCCACTCTGCATGGGATCAGATCACCAAAGTGTGCTCCCTACCTTGGCAGAAGATTCGGGGGGAACCCTTCTGAGGGCTGACTTCTCGCTGACTCGACTGAACTGTCGGTATGTGGTAACGGAGGACCAACCCGAGAGGAGGTCTTTTGCAGAGATAAGTTTCAACATCCTCAGAAGTTTCAACAAGAATGAAGAGAGACACGATGCAAACCACAGTTTCGTCGAGAACGAACACAATGGTGAGGTACGAGGGGAATTTCATAAGTAACCGTTCATGCCTCGTATCTTCCGAATAGATGATTCTTTCTGCACAAAACCAAACAGGGAATAAGTATAACATGCCTTTTTGCAAACAAAGTTGAAATCTACCAACAGAGATTTGAGAAAGTAGGGGAAATTTTAATCCTAAGTTAGCAGAGATTTGCCTTAT
>JAAUXT010042183.1_pt1 | contig 21056 bp, 25 predicted proteins | sample 7278171 | NCBI WGS metagenome assembly JAAUXT01 (sample SAMN14350112, study PRJNA611818) | marine sediment metagenome | isolation source: surface marine sediment (1.8m) | place: French Polynesia: Moorea | collected 2018-08 | reverse complement strand
TGAAATGTGCTTCTGCTTAAGCTTAAATAAATTGGAGAAACCAGGAAAACAGTCTTGTTTCATGGAGCTCATAAGATTGGAGTGTTAACAACAAAACAGGCAAGTGTCTTTTGCCCCACAGACCTTGGTGTTGTGAGATGAATTTATTCTTAAGCTCTCACAACCTAAGGAATGTGTGAGTAGAAGTCTACTGAATTCATCCTGCTACAGAACCAAATGTAAGATCTTGAGAACATGTAATTTGGCGTTGCCAGCAAATGATAGATAGAATACCATTTGTGACCAACTCCAACTACATGACTTGAGAAATACCTGCCATCAGAACTTGGATATTTGGATTGGTAGATATTCAAAACTCACTCAATCTAGAAAATTAAACAAGTCTGAGATGTTGGGTGCACACTTGTACAAGTTGGGTGCTCACACACACCCTGGAGGAGTTGGGTGCACACATGCATGCAGAGGTCGAGGTGCACACACAGAGGCGTCGGGTGTAACATTGAGAGGTTGGGTGCACACACATCCTTGGAGAGGTTGGGTGCACATTTGGAGAGGTTGGGTACACACATCCTGGATGTGTTGGGTGCACACTTGGAGAGGTTGGGTGCACACACATCCTTGGATGTGTTGGGTGCACACTTGGAGAGGTTGGGTACACACATCCTTGGAGATGTTGGGTGCACACTTGGAGAGGTTGGGTGGACACACACCCTGGAGGAGTTGGGTGCACACATGCATGCAGAGGTCGGGTGCACAAGCACATCCAGGCGTCTGGTGCAATTCGGAGAGATCGGGTGTGCACATGGAGACGCAGGTCTACGCAGGTTCAGAACACACAGGAAGACGGGCGTGACTGCGCAACCGCCAGTTCACTGTCATGTCCGGGGTCTCATGCACAAGGAATCCAGGTTTTGCAGGATTTGAAAGCATTGCACAGACAGCAGGCAATCGTGTCGTCCTGGCATGCACGTGACAGTTCAATTATTTTCCCTTTTGCCTGTGTTGAAAGGGATAGATCTACAACTTCAAATGATGTGCATTCTTTGGTCCCAGTTTCTTTGCCAGTTTCCTGTTGTGATGGGGGCAAGTTTTCTGGGCCTGTCGGAACGACAGTCTATTTTTGTATCTGAAAACGAGGTTCCTGTGTGCACCTGCAGCAAGTTTTGCCCTTTCCTTGCCAAATGGAGCAAGTCCGTTTGAAACCTTGAGCTTTTCATAACAACACGAGAAATTTTGACACGACCGTGGGCAGGGCATTTTGTTTATCTTCTAAAATGCGAATCCCAGCACCTTCCTCCTCTTTCACGGAACTGTTCCAAAGACAAGACCAGATTGGAACAAAGATCTTTGGATTTGGAGAGAATTGGACTTCGAAGATTTCTTCTTCTCGTGGAAGTGAAAAATTCATGTGGAAGAATGCCGCGTGAGGGCTCCTTTTGAATCCCTGACGAATTTTGGCTGCCAAGTTGAGCTCGAAATCTTGAGCGAAATACGAGGAGGTTCTTTCATCCCGTTGTGTGTGTGAAAAGCTTTGCTCCATAAATTCTTTGCAGATGGCAAAACATTGGAACTGTGTGTGTGTGTGGGGGGGGGGGCAGGACACGCAACATTGGTGCTGATATTTTCAAATGACAAGTGTCATTTTGAGGAAAATGCGCTCGTCCCTGGTGTGTATTTGAGGAGCAGCGTCTTCGTTTTTGCTGAAACTCCCTGCTCAGGGTTTACGTCAAAAGAAGCGCAGCAGTGAAACAGTGCAGATCAACTGGAGCACAAAGCTGCCCCTTGGAAATTTCCAGAGACAAGATACACTTGTCCTCGAACAAGTACGTAGAGGACACACGAGCGGCATGTGTGCCTCCTTTCGCAGTTCTGCCTGTATCTATTTTTGTAGCATTCGATGTCTACAGACAATCTTTCATATCGTCCTCACGCGACAAGGCTTCGCCGAAAGAGACTTCTGCGATAGGGTTTGTCACAGAAGGACGAGGAAAGCCCAAAACGTACTCACATTTGTCCCTTCCTCCCAATGTCTATGTCTTACTGTATTTGTTGCTCTCTTACACACTCTTTATTTCTTTCTTGTGTCTCTCTCCTGTCTCTCTCCTTGTCTCTGTCTGTCTATTTTCTCTCTCACCACCACCACCACCAAGACTTCAAACGACATTTTCTGAACTCACACAGAGCTGGACAGCACAGCTTTGCAGAAAGAAGACAGAACCACAGGCGTTCATTGCATCCCCTATGAGTCTTGACAGTGTGCAACAGATGTCTCTGTGTCTGCGCTGAGCCTGAAGGCCGCCCGCTGCAGTCCCCAGACCACGACGCCTGTTCCAATCCTGCAGACATTTATCGCCCAAAGAACTGCAGAGATGAAAGGCATCTGTCTGATAAACGTTCACACGCACGAAGCCCGCAAAGCTCCTTCTCAGGCCCTTTCAGATCCTTGTGTTCACGGGACAAAGTCAAAATTCTGCAGCACGCCACCACGGAGACATAAAGCCGAGTCCTAAAGAGGAGGTTTCATTGTTGTTGATGGCTTCACGGCTTACACAGCGTGTTAGTCGCATCCTGCCCTCCTGCGGAGGACACGGTGTGAAGAGTTGTTTTTGGCAGACCCAAACTGAAGCAGTGGGACACCTCATTTTTCAAGCGATTCACTAAACGTGCAGTCTCCCTGCAGTCTGGGCTCTGCATGGATTATTCAACCTGTCCAGGGCTTGTTGTTTGTGATGCCCACATCGCCCAGAGACGCAGAGTCACACCTGCAGCAGCTTTTCCGTGGAAGAAAAGTGGGTCTGTGTTGTTTGTCCTTCATCTGCTGAACGAGGCTGAAAGTCTTCATGATTGTGGAGCGTGAGCACTTGAAACGAAAACATGTCTTGGGAGCAACAACAAAGTTCAACCACAAACGATCACAAATAACAGGAGTGATCTATTTTTTATTGATTCGGTGTGAAAAGATGCAAATGGGTCTCAGGAAGCGATTCAACCGGCAACCGATGCGGCGTGTGCCGAGAGAGTCTTTGATCTTTCTTTTGTTCTGGGCGCGTGCGTGAAACAATCATTTTCCGGCTCCATTGTGCATTCCAGATCACATCGGAGTCACCGCTTCGCCCTTATCTATGTCGTGGCTCCTTCAAGTCAAAAGATCTGGACAAAGTTCCCTCGCTATGGACAGCTCAACGATATGGTTGAAGTGGGCTTTTCCTTACTCTTTTATGATTGGCAATTTGGGCTGAGTTGTTGACTGAGGAGTCCAGATTGGGTGTATTTTCCTGCATTCTGCTCGTTTGAACACCGCTTTCAGTGGGCGCGTTCGATTTGCGCGCGCTCTTCACTGAGTTTGCCGCAATGGCGGACTTCGCCCACGCAATCCCCAAGTCAGAGGCGAAGTCGCGCGACTTCACCGCCAGCGAGGCGGACACACGCACAAGTGGAACACGACCAGTGTCTTCGGCGCAGAAACGCCGCGCTTTCAGGCTTGTTTGTGGCGAAGAAAAGACGCCGTCAACCAGCAGAATTTACAGCTACTTACTTAGGCAAGTCATTACCAGGTTTATTGCTGTCCTGTGAAATGAGCGTATTGCTGTACAGGTTCTTCTGCTGGGGACTAATGACTTTTATTGACGCAGGGATGTCAGAAGTGGCCTGGGTGCGTGCGACGGGGACGAAGACGAGTTTGTGTGGAAGACCAGGAGGATCTATTGAGGGAGACAGGCGCTCTTGTCATCTCCTTTGTTTGTTGAAAAAGTGTATACGTGGCGTCAAACATTGAGCGTTTCACAAAAATTTTGTCGAACTGATGGGAGGAAAATGTCAATATTGTCAAACATGATTCTGCACTGGAATGCCACGGGATCGATTCGTTTATGATGATCTGGCACATTTCACTCGTACGAGTCCCATGGTGATAAGTCCCGTGGTGAGATGTCTGCACGAAGTGAACTAGAGTGTGAGAGCAAATCCAGCAACGACACTTTCCAAGTGCTCTTAAAAAACATTCCAGAATCAGATGATTCAAAATTCCTTTGAAGAATGCAGTTTGCTTTAGCACTCCCACAACCAGCAAGTTCAAGAAAGTTTATTTCGGGCGGTCAAACAGAATTCCCTGCGAGAGACAAGAAGTCTGAGCAGCCATCGTTTATAGTGATGAAGGATTTTGCCGAATGTGATTGGTCATGTAAAATGTTGAAGTGATAATGGGAAACTACAAAAGAGAAACGATTGGAAGTTCATGTTGCGCAGTGGCACTGTGACCCTTTCAATGGAATCACCTTTGGCGGAGCCAGGGGGCGTGGGGTCTCACCCTCCGGCTCAATAGTGTCACCCCAACCCCTCGCAGTTTGCGCCGCAGGAGCTATTTGTTTCCTTTCCCACAAACAACAGGTTGGATGGAGCCTCCACCAAAGGTTTCTCTCCCCCCCCCCCAGTGTTGGATCCTCTGGTCTCCATGGAGACGGGTTCGTTGTGGCGTCTTTTTTCGACGTCGCGTGACTGAACACATCTGCAAAGCGGCCCTCTCAAAACCGAGGTGGGTACCACACAGGAGAACCTATCCCATACGCACGCACATCTAATGCACGAGGACAGGGTTTCCCCACCTTGTTCGCGGTGGGAAAATAACGTCAGTAAACCTGTCTGCCAAAAAGGACGGGAAGTTGGGGAGTAGCGCGGTGTCGCAGCTGCAGCTGCTCCTCACACGTCAGCGTAGACTCCCTCCTCAAAATGCCTTCGGAACTTTTATGAATTTTTCATGCTGTGGCGATGTAAAACTCACCGGGCGCCTTGAACGCTGCACGCAGTCGTCTTTTCGCTCCAGATTTGCAGACTGTGAGACCTGAGTTTCTGCATTCAGTCAGGTTTACGAGCATATTGTGTTCATTGGAACGAACATTGTTCATGGGAGGATCAACCAACAACAGAATTCAAGAAATGTGAGATCAATCCAGATGTGGCGAGAGACAGGGGTCGATTTTCAGCAATTTTTACAGGCATTATCAGACAGAAAGTCGGGCGTGGTCGCTCGAAGGTGTCACAGATCTCTGGAAATTTCCTTCACCCACGGACTCTTTTTCCTCAGTTAATTTCCTGCAATAGGATTCAAAATTCATCCATCAGTTTGACTGACGGAGGCTTTTCAGATTCTGTGCGACAGATCAGCTTTGACTTCGAGTCACTTGCTGCAAATCTTCTGGTGTGAAAATTTCCGACAATTTGTCCGCATCTTTTCAAGACTTCATTCTCAGCTTCTTCAATTTCGATCGCTCCTGCGGCAACATGGCTGTTTCTGTGGTCTGTGTGTTGGTTCGAGTCCTTCCCAATGCCGCATTCTCTGACGTTCCCCCACAGCCATCTGTTGTTTCCTATTCACCAGTACAAGCGACAGGTACAAAACCTTGACTGCTTTCTGTATCGATGTGTTCCACGTACGAGTCAGAACACAACATTAAAGAAAGACAAGGGACTTATTTTCTTTGCCAAACCAATTGATTCGGCTGCATTGACATTTCGAGCACGAACAATGCGCGATCCAGTCCTTCGGTGCAACTGGTTTCTTCCCCAAAATTTTGACGTGAAGGCCTTTTTACGTTGCGGCGTCCCGCAACAGTGCGGGGCCGGCGGAATTAGGTCACAAATCCTGCGTCCGCAGCAACGACGATGACCAGCGTTCAAAACACAGCAACCCATTGGTTCAGTGGTTCGGGTTGAAGTGTCAAATTTTGAATCAAAGGATCTGGAACTGCTGTTCCACAAATCTGGATGAAAATTGCTTCTTTCTTGTGCAGTCCTCAGCAATAGATTTCCACACATAACCACATAACTCTGCAATCACAAAACCTGTCGTTGTGCTCAAACCGTCCTACTTTGCGGGTTCACACCAAGCAACAGTGGCTCCTGTTCAATCACACAACTCTTTTCTAAACCAAAGGTCTCAAAAAAATCATTCCTTGTTGCCCGGGAACCATTTTGTGCAGCACTTGTGAGAACCCAATGTTGCAACATGTTGGTGAGTCAGAAGGTACCCGCCTCAAAAGGGTACGAGACCCTTGTGACTCTGCAATCATCCCAGTGAAAAGGCATCAAGGATCCTTCCGACACTTGTTTGTACTCGTACCTTGTGACATGGAGCCAAAAGGATCCCAGGTACCTTTGGACTGGATGATCACACAGTGAAAAGTGTGTGATGAAATGGCCAGACCCCAGAAACCAGGAGACCCTGGGTCTGGCTATTTCCAGTCAGGTTGAAATGGCCAGACCCCAAGTCACATCTCTGAGTGCAATCAGTCAAGGCTCAGAGTGACAAGCGCCATGCAAATGATTTCAACCTGACTAAACTTGGCCAGGTGTGGGGTCTGGCCATTTCAGCCCATACCCTGAAATGCCCAGACCCTGGGTCTTGAAAATGCCGGGTCTCCTCATTTCATTCCAAGGGTCTTGACTCTGGGTGCCTTTTCACACTCCAACGACGTCACCGTCCGCTCGGTGAGTGAACCCTTTCCGTGAATCGTGTCCACTCTTGCAACATGACGCGGTGTCGCATCACGCAGACGGTCACCGACTGCGTCAGCGCCGTCGTCAGCGGTCGCTTCCCGTCGGCCGGTGTCGGACCTGTCGGGAACGTGACGAATTGCCTCCATTACCCCGTCATCGTGTCTGATGAGACTCGCGTTGCGGCGAGTGATCAAGAGCTGCCGGAATCAAACGCCTGGAGAAACCAGCCGAGCACTGCCTGCAAATGTCAAGAGACGTACGGACGTGTGCCTGCCGTGGTTCTTCAACCTGGGTGGTCTTGGAGTCTCAGGTTCAATGCTCGATCCAGGGTCAGGCCCTTCGGAGGCTCAAAAAATGGGGTGGGATTTTTGTGCTTGGGTCAGGGGTCCTGACTTGCACCTGTGATGGACAATTTAAGAGCAGGTTGTGTTGAAGGGTCAGGGCCTCTGGGTCCTCCGCCTTCGTCCGCTGGAGCGAGTTTAGAATTTGCTTCCAAGCTGTCAGTTTGGCTAAAATTCTCTCCGTTTTTTTTTTGTCTTCTGAGTCGTGTGCATGAGCGATATATGGGAACTTGGAACACGTTCAAGACAACTCCACCCAGGAAATCAGTCCAGTCACTGGTGCGCGAGCAATGCTTTCATCGCAACGAACAAAAACACAATCGACCAGTTTGTTTGATCGTGGAAAAACAACAGGAGTCGCACAGACGACAAAGGCGTGGAGTCTTTTTGTGGTGTCTGTTGGAAATGAGTGAGTTCCCCCTTGTACCTGTGTCGCGTTGCTCATGTGGGAAGACCAGAAAAAAGTCGCTTGGCGCACTGGCAGATCTACGACGGGAGAACGGCTTCGTCCTCGCTTCGTCCTTCCTCCCCTTGTCGTTGCTGACGTGTGGTCATTTGCGTATGGCGGCTCCAGCGGTTCCAGGGGGAAATGGGCCTGGGAGGAGAGAGCACCCCCCCGCACTGTGTCGTGCAGGTCTGAATTTCAGCCAATCAGGGTGGGGCTGATTTCTCTCCTGAGCTCTCCCGACCCCCCTCCCCTCGGACAAAGTTTGAGCACGCAGAGTTTTCACATCTTGCGCGAAGTGTTTGAGGATTGGAGTTTTGGTCCCTTACTCCCAAAAGGTTTACAATTCCTGTACCTGCCTGCCTGCCTGCCTGCCTGCCTGCCTGCCTGCCTGCCTGCCTGCCTGCCTGCCTGCCTGCCTGCCTGCCTCCCTCCCTCCCTCCCTCCCTCCAGGATTCAGCAAAGAGTAGGTTGACAAAAACAAAGACTGGTTTTGTGGAAAGACTAATTCCGACGGAATGAAGATTGAGCGCTCCTCGGCGTGAGCCTCGGCTCCTGACAGATGTCCACGCATGCGCAGATGTCCCCGCGGGCATGCGCAAGACAAATGACGGTAGGCAACATGACAAGCAAACAAGCCAAGTCCATTTCCACGGCACAGGTGCAGCGCGTCAGCAGAAGATGTTGCGGATTGTCAGGCGATCGTGTCCGAGAGAGCCCCCCCCGAGTGATTTCACCACGCGTTTTACCGCCACCTTGGGCCTGCTGTCGTCTTGTGAAAAAGCTGCTGCAATGTGGATGTCCTCCTTGCATCCTGAGCATGGCATACAAGAGATTCTTTCGCAAGAACAAGGAAGAATCTCAACTGGAAAGGAGGGGGCCCAACTACTCAGAGTTTGAGGTCACTGTCGTTGTCGTTGTCTCGTGCGGTTGGCCCTTGCGTTCCCACAGGAGACGGACCTACCTCAACATTGTCGAAGTCTTCTGATGTTATATACAGTCTCACAAAAACAACCAAAAACGACCGTGGTTTATACGTACGCCGCTGAAGCACTCCCGGACAAAAGCAGCTTTGATCTTAAATCGCGTCATGCGCGTTTTTCCTGTGGTATCCATGGAGATTTCTGCTGAACACCGAAACCTACCCGGATTCGCGCTCATTAAAATTTCAGTCACACTCTTCCTATGAATTTTGGGCCGACAACGTGGAGACTCCAAAGCTTCAAGTCATATTGAACCGACGTTCACCCGAATGGGGTTTCTTCAAGGTCCAATTTGTCGCCCAGTGCGAAGGGACGAGGCGTTACCTGCCTCAAAAGGGTACAACACACTTTTGACTCTGTGATCATTCGTGTTCAAAGGAACCACACTGAAGGTACCTTGCGCATGACGGGGGGTCAGAAGGTACCTTAGTACCTTGGACACAGACTACTGCAGAGTGCTCTTTTGACTCCAGATGCCTTTTCAGACCGCAGCAACGAACTGGAAGAACAGCCAAAATGCACTGTTCTTGTGGTGCAACTGTTGTGGAATTCGCGGAAATTGCGAGGATAACACCGTGAAAATCTCGATCGTGGGAAAAGCCAGAGCCAGAGCAGTCTATTCGTTTCTTCAGGTTTCTAGTCCCAAGGCAAAAAAAGCCTCCTTGCAACATGAAAGAAAAACCCACTGCATGGAAACTTCAAAGCTCTGAGAGAATCGCTGTGAGAATACTCGTCCGAGCTGAGCACCGCAGATCTGTCCGCTTTCCAAGTGAGGAATAGTGAAAGAACACGCAAAGGGACCTTCTTCATACTCGTACTCACAGGCACACTGACACACGCACACACACACACACACACACACACACACACTCTGCAGCTGGTTGCCTTTGCTTTTCTTGCACATGTTTTTGAAAAAAGAGAAGAATACTTGTTTGAACAAAGTTCTTGTTTGTTATCTGCGCACTGACGTCAAAACCGGATTCGTCTTATCTTTTTCCTGGCTCACCTCCGGATGCCTTCTGCAGGAGCCTTGCAGTCATATCCTTCAGTCCGGAAGTGAAGGAAAAACTCCAGACATGCGCAGTGTGATCTGGCAGCCGCGTCCTCTCCTTGACGTGCACATGCTCAGGAAAACTCACAACCTCCTCGAATACCCCCTGGAGATTTTGATCTTGCTGAACAAGCAGAAACTTTATCGTGATTTGCACGATCTTAACGCACGTAGATCTACTTTTTATCACGTCGCTTCCCATTTCACGCGTTATCAGCAAGAAGAATGGAGGTTAAAAGGAACAAGATGGCAGCGCCACGTTCTGCAAAGAACCTTGCATTTCGGCGCAGGTTCTCACACAAATATTTCATCTCGTCTTCAAAATCATGATAAAATCAGCTGTGCAACGATTCTAATTCTGGATTCCATCTGCCAAGGTCTGTCAAGAATGGATTGTTCCTGTTGTTTCTGTGATATTCATCAATCACAGGCATCATCCCCCGACTGTTGATTTGACAAGCTGCAGGAGCCCTGTCGGGACAGTAGCTTTTGGCCTCTTTTTGTGCACCTCAATGCTGCAGGTCTATTTATGAACTTGAGCCGAAGATAGAACATTGATTGAACCCGTTGCTTTCGTTCTGACTCCGACAGATTGAGTGTGTCTCAGAAATGTCTTTCATGCTTCTTGCAGAGTTTGGTGAAAGCCAGAATTACATTCTCCTGCGGAGTAGTTCTCTGGTTGTGTGATTTGATTGTGTGATACGGTCTCCATGTTCGTGGTCAAGTGCGTGCGACCCGGGGTCAGAGGGTCCCACGTAAATACCCAACTGCAGGACCACAGCACGCAGGGCTCCATACTGCAGCACGCACTGCAGGCACTGATCGTTTGTCGCCACGTCAAACAACCTGGACCAGGGAAACCGCGTCAGGAGATTTTTGGACGCACAACATTTGCTTGCCTCCTCCTTTGCAACCCATTCGGATGATAATCATATCAGAAGCGAGCATCCCATGGCTAAATTTATGCCCACGATAAATGAGGGTTGAGCTCAGAGGCCAATTGTGTGTTTGGACTGTTGCTCGAATGTGGAGTTTTCAGTGCCACAGAGGCTAATTGTCTGATTTCCGCCCAATGGGAGCGCGCGTATTCCCGGATCACATTTCTTCCTCGCGTCGGCACGGTCGTGGTCACCACCCTGATGAACACGTTGCACAGACCTGGAATGCGAGTCCAGCGCCGCAACCATCGTTACTCGGTCTCGTGTGTGGCAGGTTTTGTCCGTCGTGACACTGTTCTCCAAAGTTTTGTCTTGTTTTCTCTCGAACACAGGATCCTCTTCGTCGATTCCTTGTTGGAGCGCTGTACATGCACACAATTTTGCAGGTTTTACTCGCAGCATCAAGATTGTGGCGGAGACAAGATCCCTTCCGACACCGCCCGAAAACTGAGCCTTTCCCGGACCAAGCCCGTCTGTCTTCTCGTAAGTCCAGCGTGACATTGGGTCTTCAGAGTCGAGGGCAATGCCAGACTGCTGGTTGCCAATCTTGATCTGAAGACGACTGGGGTTGATTCCAGGGCCAAAGTTTTTCGTGAATTTGGACTTTTGACTTGACCTCCGCGGAATGTTTGTTTCAGGTATCTGTGAGAATCTGTGTGAGACTGAACGGGTCCACCTGGTGCACCCACCTCGGTGAAAAAGAGTTCGGTGTTTCACAGAGCCCCATTGCGCACGCAAAACTACGGAGCCCAAGATAGCTCGGAGGTTCAGAACCTTCCCAATACCTTTTGATGGTCCTATAGTGTCGGTCCCCGAGCAGTAAAAGCTCGGACAGGCGGCACGTGTGTGTATGTCAGTCAGTCTGTCTGTCTGTCTGTCTGTCTGTCTGTCTGTCTGTCTGTCTGTCTGTCTGTCTGTCTGTCTGTGTATCTCTCTCTGTCTCTCTCTCTGTCTCTCTCTGTCTCTCTCTGTCTCTCTCTCTCTCTCTCTGCGTGTGATGCACACAGCGATGAGAACACCACAAGTGAAGTTCTGATCCCTTTCCCCGTCTTTATTCCGAGCCGACTGAGGGCACGGCGAAGGTTGTACAGCTGGGATCGCAACTTGATGCAGCGGTTCATGAATCTAATTTAGCGATGATGCAGCCTGTCCTGTCAATGTGTCAAGCCGCTGAGGTGCGCCGAGAATACCCGCACTGAAGAGTAAACCTCTCCAAACGCTCCCAGCAAACGAAAAAGGAACCATCACAAAATCGGTTGAGGATTCTATGTTTGTGGTCGAGCACGACAAATATTTTCGCCTTTGGATGAACTCAGCATGTGCACTCCGAACCCTGTCAGGTCCAATTAACACCACCGCACAATTCTTTCGTCTCGAGATGATTCAGCCATGAACGAGAGATCTGTGACAGCAGCTGCAGCAGGGAACTGCAGACCTGCTGTTCACATTGACTCCAATCAAGAAGGGATGTCCACTGCAAATGAAACGACACCTCCGCCACCCTGGACGGACGCAGCTTGCCGCAGTTTGAGAAACATCCCCTTCACAGCTGCACCGCTGTGCGTCTTATTTCCCTCGAGGCTTGTCGCCACTTCCAGGCGTCTCTATCTTCACTCACATTCGTGTCTCAACAGCCCAAACAAGTTTCACTCATCCAGTTGCACCAAAATGGCAACGAACCTGCGCCAAAGCACAAGAACCATGGCATGCGCAGCTTGATTGACGTTGCGTTCTGGCAGCTCTCAAGATTCACGTTTGGTTTGCACAAGTTCAACGTCCCCCATCGGGTGAAGTTTGTTGCCAAGGAACGAGTGAAGACCTGTCTCCTGTCTCCAGGAGATCTCCAGGTTTGTCACGCATGCGTAAGCACGCCAGTGTCCGATTTCCAGTTTTGGTTCGGTTGGTGCTTCTTGCATGCTCTGCCTGTTGTTGTCGACTTCAGCATTCTCTCGTTCTTGGTTGTCCATCTGTCTTCGTTGTGCACAACCCTGAAACCTTTCCACAACTGCGGAGCATTCACGAAACCAGTTCATGAAAGTTGTCCCCGCGTCTTCAAAGGCTCAAGAGCGTTCAAGAACTGTCAGGATGGCTTCTTTAACGTGTGCAGTTCAAGAACCTGCACAACGAAATTCAGACGCATTTACCCAAGTCCGTGCGTGCAGTGGCACGAGTTTTGCCTCCAGGCCTACTGTTACACCACCCTGTTCATCTCTGATCCAAAACTGAGGAACGTCCCCTCATGACTCTGCACCCGCACACGAAACAAATGCGTCATCGATCAACAAAAAGATCGAACACAAACAACCCCAAAGGACGACGGTCAATTTTGAGTTTCAGCTTTCTGTCCACTTGTCACGGACCACGGATAGGGTTCCATGAAGTCCCTGACGAATCAATTGATTGTCATTGGCTAAGAAACAACAATCGGCGCGCACGCGCACACGCATGCGCACGCGCACGGTGGCTGAACGTGCACGCCATCGTAGCGTTGGCTCAAGTTCAGGTTTCAGTCATAACACGGACAACCTTGAGAAAACTGGCTGTGTCTCCACGCAATACAGAACACACTCACGTTTACACGGGTCTACCCAAGATCCATCTGCTGAGCTCATTTATTGTCTTACCGCAGAGATTCTTTTCATCTGCAATGCACTATAAGGTAAAGCTAAATTAGGCTGAAACTGGAGTAAAGGATTCGCATTAGCGCTTGTATTTTGCAGATTAAAAGGTTCTGGTTTTGATAGATGAGGATAAATTGCCTTCATACGCACGCGAAGACACCGCCTGAAGTGATTTGTGAAGGCAACATGCGTTCAGAGGGAATGCTCAGCCGAGTGCGTTTGTTGAACATGGTTCCTCGGTATTCCTTTGAATCTGAGCCTGACAGAGAAAAAACTATTCTGTTCCTCTGCAGCCACAATAGCAAAAAGACTGCAGAGTGTTGTTTGTTGAAAAACAGATTCCATTCTCCAAGTTCACAAACGGATAACAGGATAGGCATTCTGTGCTGCACCTCGAGTTCAGGTGCGAAATATGAGACCTGACTCAACCGTTACAGAAGATGCAACAATGGGCTTTTCGTTATCAAAAGCGGAAGTTCATTTTTCCTCAGTTCTGTTTGAGACAGTTGGTTGACCGCAATAGATCTCGCATTGATGAAAGCAAACCTCAGCCAAGGACACTTTTTTGCGAAGAATAGGAGGGAGACGACTTCATGTTCCCTTCATTCAGGCGAACATTGATTTCTGCGCCAACATGCCAACATCCCACGTAATGTTCTGAAAAGCGACCCGGCGTTTTTGCATTGTTTTTCGTGCAGTTGATGAAGCTTTGTCTCTGCAGAAATGCCACGATTCGTTTGCGTGGTTCTGCAATCAATCCAGACACCCAAGCGCACATGAAGGCGCTGTTCAACTTTGCTTCCCGTTTTGGTAAAACTTGCAAACCCATGACAAAAATTCTGAACTGAATCTTCCCAGTTTTTATGTGTGAGAGCAAGACAATTATATCACTGATGCTGTGGAGGCAATTGATTTTGACGTCCCAAAAGTCCCGTTTTTTGCACGAATCGTGTGAATCGTTCGTCACAGACGACTTTTGCGAATTTTGTCAGAAGCGGGTCGCTTCGTGCACGCAAACCTCGCGTTGCCGTGACTTGGGATGGGGAGCCTGCCTGTCTGCCTGCAGCGGTCTCAACACATGTCTCTGGAAGGATTCATCTTCATTTGGACAAGAGATGCGGGAAATTTTCCCTCGAGTCATGAGCTCTCGCTGCATAAATGTTTCAGCAGATTAAATCCTCTCTATGGACCACGGTGACTCGCCCTCCAGGGTCATCCTGACACGCTTGATTCTTAACGCAGAATCCCCAATCTTGCAACGCTTTGCCGCAAATTCTTGGAGGGGGGAACATGGAGCCTCCCTCCCTCCCCCCCCACACACACCCATGAGGTGAGCATTCTCTCTGAAGAGCAGAGTTCTGAAACATGCTGCTGACGGTTGGTGGTTGGGTGTGGTGCGCAAAATCGAAACGCGTATGCGGAAAAATGAAAGGTACATGTATCCGCCACTCTTCATTCCACATTCCACTATTTTTCGTGAACAGTGTGTGTGTGTGTGTGTGTGTGTGTGTGTGTGTGTGTGTTTGTGTTTGTGTTTGTGTGTGTGTGTGTTTTTTCTTTGCGTCCAACACGACAATGGTCTCTCGGCGTTGTCCATAAACCTCATTGAACGCAGAAAATCCGTAGAGTCCAGAGTCCGTACACGAGCAACAGGTGGTTCGCTCTGTTCCGCGGACAGAGCGTCACAGGAGCAAAACGCCGCTGTTCGCTCAAGAGGCTGATTCTTGTGAAGCCCCGAAGACAAATTTCTTCCTTCTTGTGATCACAAGGACGCACAGCAGCGTTGGATACGTGAAGCTTTGAAGAAAGAGACAGGGCTCTGCAATTTGAACGTCATGATAAAAAGGCCTCGAGGCCTTATCCAGTAGATCTTGCCAACAGGTGCGTGGATCTCATGCCTAACGCCACTGATGTCAAGGAGAGTCAAGACAAGAGCAGAAGAAGGAGCAGAGGAGGGGCCATTTTTTGCTTTGACATTTCTAAGTTGTGCAGGTTCAACACAACACTGAAGCTCAAGAACAGTCCTTGATTGCGTCTCCTCTTGCTGCCCGCCCTGAATCCGCCCTGCACGCAGACGGAACACTAATCTGCTCCATTCATCTCCTGTAGACTCGGCCCCACAAGGCTTCAACCAATTACTAGCCACGACCAAAGCTGAATCGGCCAAATGCCAGAGTCTCAGGCCGGTTTCCTGACGTCTCATCACAACAAATCATGAATCTCAAAGACCCCACAAGACCTTGAGTCTCATGTGCATTTGGACCAAGAAATCAAGGGCCGTGCATCTTCCGAAGTGCATCAACCGCACCTGCACGTGGTGGGTGTTTAGAATTCTCTTGGTCTGTTGATGTGTATTGTGCACACACACACACACACACACACACACACACACACACACACACACACACACAAACACAAGTGTGTTCAGTCTGATTGCTCATGGTTGGGCTGGATCCCTGTTTTGTGTCACCGCGTACAAAATTGTTTTCCCATCCACAGAAGTTTTAAAGCTTGAGATTGAGCTCCGACCCTGTTCTCCACCCGCTGCTCAATTGCATGGTCATGCTGTTCCAGCGAATGGGAAGACATGAAGCTGAACACCCCGGTGGTGTCATCTTCATTCAACGTGCCATCTCAAAACAGCTTCGTTCTTGAAACAGCTTCATGTGTGTGATGGGAAGAATCACTGCCACTTCTGTGAGGATGAACCCAAATTCAATGCAAGTAAATCAAAGTCTTGGGCCCAAGCCTGTGGATTCCGACTTCTGCTCGACTGAATCGTTGTCTTGTGAACGCAGTGGGAAAGTGTGCGAGGCTCATGTCTTCGGGTCATGGTCTCCTGGAGCCTTCCACACAAAACCTGCGGGGCTGCAGTCAAGCCGGACATCAGCGGTTCATTTGAGCACGTTTTTGCAGGAGTTGGCAACCTGTTGTCACTGGAGCAAGGCAGAGCTGCAAGCAGGTTTGCAGCAGAACACGAATTCGCTTCCGATCATGGAGAAAAACGTTCCGTGGCAACAAATGACAAACAACATCTAATTGTTGGTTCCATGACTTCAAACTGGTATACAGTTAATAGGGCCTTTGGCAGCTGCCTGTGTATGAGCTGTTGACATCCTGTATTCACTGTTTGTTACAAGCATTTGTGAGACTACAAAGATCCCAACGAACCGACAAATGAGCAAATGGAACGCTTCAATGGCAGCGTCAACACAATTGGCTCCGAATTTTGACGTTGATATCTTGTTCGGCATCCTGGTCCTGCAGTGGCTACTTGTCTCACTTGGAAGGATACATTAGTTGCGTGTTGTGTTGCTCGAGTGCCCAGCGGTCCTCATACACAACACCCCTGTCAACCTGTGATGAACAAGTCAGTTCAAAAAAGAAAAATGTTCAGCCCGAAAGCTATTTCAGCGCTCGGGTAAACCAAAGTGACAGAAAAGATGGATTGAGTTGGTTTAGTTGTTGCAGCTTTTGTACGGCGGAGCACGAAGCATATGTCAGGTGACTTTGTTGATGCATCACAGTCTGACAGTTGCTTACTCTGCGCAATGCACGCACACGATCACATTGTCTCGTTCACTGAAGACATATTTGGTGCCAATTTGACATCAGGCTCCCAGAAAAGGGAGCTAATTGGGCCCAACAGGGTGCGACGTTTTTCTGAGAGATGCGCCTGTGGTGCAGCTCCGCAGATCATTATGGCGCCGGAGTCGTGACCAGCGATAAACGCTCGGAATGAAGCTGCGGTCCCCAGCTGAGGATGGGTATATATTCGCCTTCCTTCCATCCAGACTGATTCCTGTATCTACCAGACGCTGTATGAAGAGTGATTCTTGGGGACCGTTGCCTGGTGACAAGACCTTGGAAACGTTTAGATCCAGGCTCCACCGCAGAGGCACCGGCGCGCACGTGATTTGTGTAGCAATTCGTCATGCGTCTCGCGGGACCCTCGGACTGCATTGGAAACATCCATCAAGGTCTCATTCCTGGTGATAAATCCAACTGAGGCGACGGCGGTGAAAATCTTGGGTTCTGATTGAACTGCCTGCAGCGACGTCCTGACGGGATTGGTTTGATCAAACCACGTGTGACTCTCAATCTGGATCGGCCGAACCAAACGTCGAGTAGCGCCATGAGCCACCGCCTGCGGTCCAAGTCCATGTCGTCGACGCTGAAGAAGGCGTGTTCGTCGGCGGGGGAGCGCTCACACGGGAGCGCTGGTGGGGAGCGGCCGCATGGGGGCGCGCGGACACGGTCCGGGTCCGGGAGCAGCGGGTGCTCCTCCCCCGGCTGCTCCACCCCGATCTACAGGACCCTCGAGGCGGAGGACCCCTACCGGAAGAGATCCTCCAGGTACTGTGTGTACTGCTCAGTGTACTGTGTGTACTGCTGCAGGGTACTGTGTGTGTACTGCTGCAGGGTACTGTGTATGTACTGCTGCAGGGTACTCTGTGTGTGTACTGCTCAGTGTATGTGTGTACTGCTGCAAGTACTGTGTGAACTGCTGCTGAGTGCTGTGCGTGTACTGCTCTAGGTACTGCACGGGTGTACTGCTCCAGGCACTCCTGCAGGTACTACTCCAAGTACTGCGCGTGTACTCAGTCAACATGCTGAGCTTTGGTTGGGTCGAGGTCTCTTTGAGACTGTCGTCGTCTCTTCTGCCAACCAACCACACTCGACTTTGTTCACTTGGTGGTCACTATGTGCAGTTTTAATCAAAACAGACCGACTTGTGTTGTCTTCGCACCGTCAGTACCCGACTATGTTGACAAGGACGAGAATGTTGCTGCTGGCAATTAGCGTCAATGATCAAACAGACAGACGTGCAGACAAACAGCTACTTTCATCGTCGTATGCTGCTGCTCCCAGTCAGCTCCGGGACAATTCCGTCCGTCTGGAGAGTCACAGAGAATTGTGGTGCCTTCTCTGACTTGACTACGTCCTGTCTGGACCCCGGCTCTAACACACGGATGAGAAGCGGTGCGTGGTGGTCGGCGTCCATGGGTCTCTGTTTTCAAACGCAAAATGTCCTTTGGAGCCCCATTTACGGTTGGAAACAAGTCTTTTCTCTCAACAAGCAGACAGACACGCAGACAGATCTTCAGGCGCACACACACACACACACACACACACACACACACACACACTTGGAGATCTCGACGGGGACTGAGTTGTGCCCGGTATACAGGAACGGAACTCGCAGAAATAATCCGAGCTGGAAGGATCACGAGTCACGTGGGGCCGGGAGCCGGATGGCAACAGCCAATTGACGTTCACGCGACGAAGGAAGAAGAAAGCAAGTCACAAAAACAGACAAACCCAAACCTGATTGACATCAAATCTGTGATTTTGTTTCACCGTATGAGGAAAGACTTGAACACCGCACACGACATGAAGCATGACATGTCGAAACAGCAGTGTGCGGACCATGCTTCAGCAATCCGTGCGGGTGAAGACCGCATGAATCCTTGCAAGGAATTTCCATATGAAAACCAGTGTATTTGCTCAGCCGAGAGTAATCAGATTTTATCCTTGAAGGCCCAAAACACTCTTTTGACTGTCAAGGGAGATTAGTTGTGGCTGAAGTAAGTGTCCAACATGAGGACGAGCAAAACATTTCGTGAATGGAAAGTCAAGGACAGACTTTCGTATTGTTATCGTCCCAAGAGTCGCTCCCATTCTTCTCTGAAATTGTTGACAAGCTGCCACATCGTGAAAAACACATTTCTACATTGTGTCATGGTCAGGTTTCCCCAACTAAAGAATTCAGGGCCGAGTACCAACACCTGCTTACAGGAAAGTCCAGAAAACATCTCTGTGGCACAAACAGCTCGCGCATTGAAAAACATTTCTCCTGTTCAATTACACAACTCTTCTCTTGACCAAAAGCCACGGACAAGTGACTGTGTGAGCTCACAATCACACAGGAACATCACCTCCAGCACACAGGTGTGAACCAAAATGTCAGGAGATCCACGCAAGTAAAGGGACGGCTGGTCGGCTCGTGCACAACCGCAGGCTCTTTGTACGTCAGCCCCGCACGACACAAAGACCTCCTGCTTTCCCCTACTTTCCGTCCGCCGTGTTTTGTTCACATGCTGCTTTGAGGACAATAAACGTCACCTACTGACGAGCAAATTACTACATGAGCGGGGGCTCCGCCTCCATTTTCCTCGCGGCAGCTAATTCTCTGTAGATGGCAACAAAGTGAATGGGGCTCGTAAACCTTGGTAAAACGCGTCGTTGTTGGGTGGATGGCCGCGGCGTCGTGGATACGTCAGATCCGGGTCGCGTCCACGCTTGTCCCACCTGTGCGCACGGTGGCCTCGAGGGGGGCGTGAGTCCGCATCCGCAGAGGTCGTTCAACTTCACTCACGTCTTTCCGTTTGTGGTAACAATACGTCAGCGGTTTCATGTGTTTTTTGTGGACTTCGGGGAGGATTTTACGAGGTTCCTTCATTTAATTGGTGGGTTTAATTGGTCAGTGGATACGTTTGTTGTGCACCAAAGTACGCATAACAAGAGGATTACCTGCGGGGCGCGTGATTAAGTCGGTTTTGGCGCAAAAAAACACGTGTGTAGCCCGAAGAAACTGCAGCACTTGAAATGTCTCTTGACGTAGGCGGACGGAACCTTAGAGCAACAACCCGTCTTCGTGTTATCCGGCGAAATCATCTCGCCACACAACAACATGGTTTTCACCAACACAATCACCCTTCGGAAGGACAAAAGCGCGACTATTTACGAGCACACCTGACGTAGTCATGCCCAACTTCCGGTTGAAGCATCTGGGAGAAGACACGTGTTGTTCACCCTGTTTCTTTGAGAACTGAAGAAATTGACAGAAAATTGTGAATGTTCAGTTTTCTGTCATCATCACAAGAAATGACTCAAAAACGCACTTCAACTTGGTGTGAAGAAGACATGTGAGACCAGATTTCAATGAAACTCGTGATTTTCCCCTCGTGCGTGTTATTCCGCAGCTTGCAAATGTTGTTGATGAAATGGGAGCGATCACGCTTTGTCAAATATTTACTCAATTGACACGAGCTGCTTGAACAGCTTGACAAACATGAAAATTGATTAAAGAGACACAATCGATGGAAATCAGATTTATCAATTACGGTCGTCGACAAGGCTCAGACGAGGCTGACGCACTCACAACCCGCGACGAGCGAGAACCAGAAGCAGTGCGCAAGGCAACTGCGAGTGCGATGTCCAAGGGGGGCGCGCACCTGCTTTACGCAAGGAGGTACGCACCCCGGGGATGGGATGCGACACAACGTGTCATGGGACATCCTGGCAAAGATACAGTGTGCGTGCCTTTGTGCACCTGCACTCTCTTCACATGCTTCATTGATGCACCCCTGTTACCCCCTATTGGGACTTCCATTTTTGGAAAGATTCATTGGTTTCGACAACGTGGTGCTCTCAACCAAAAGGAACGTCGCACAATCCTGGCGTCAAGGCGGTGAGACACCCACCCATTTTCGTGGCTGCCACTCGTGTTACAAAACAGGAGTCAATCCTGTAGCCTCCACAACACCTTCGAACGCGACAGGTTATTTTTCGATTGAGTGGTTTCTCTCTTTGGTTCCGTGGTCTGTCCCTGTCAGAACACATGTGAGCTCTTGCAGTACAAGTCCTAAGTTTTTCCCCACAGAATCTGGTTGTGGCAAATTCTTCGAGGGCAGAATGCGGACAAAGCTTGTACTGCGCCAGAGTTTGAACTCCAGTCCGACGTGGAATCACACACACACACATACACACACACACACACACACACACACACACACACACACACACACACACACACACACACAGATTGACCAGAACACCAAGACACCACAATCCTGACTGTTGACTTTTCGGATACCCTGGCTGTTGTTAAAAGGTGTTCACGAGTTTCAAGTTCATTTGCAACGATGGTGTCAGTTTCCTCTGGACAGATTACAAGTTTACTGTCAATATCTCGCAATTCCCGTTCCTCAGACATCATGAATCATCTTGGGAAAAAGTGACAAACACCACGAAGACAACATCGTGACTGAGGTCGAAATGAAGTTTTTTTGTAAGGGATCAGTCACGCAGAGCGGAGGGTGACTGGGAGATCGCGTCACGCTGTCAAGATGAAAATGATCATGTTTTTGTGAGATAGTTATCGAGATGCGAAGCATCGAGA